>TARA_B110000902_G_scaffold264270_1_pt1 | contig 12731 bp, 12 predicted proteins | sample TARA_B110000902 | Tara Oceans TARA_B110000902 (sample SAMEA4398009) | marine metagenome | biome: Polar Biome; feature: [SRF] surface water layer (ENVO:00010504); material: water (ENVO:00002006), including particulate matter (ENVO:01000060) such as... | depth 5 m | reverse complement strand
GGGACATAGCCCTGAGAGGCGTTGTTGGCCTGTCATTGTATACCGCCCCGAGTAATGGCGTTACTTATAGCCGCACCACTTTTTTCGCCAGCGCAGTGCGTCACAATGAAGATCAAGCGCTAGATAAAGGCATTATTCAAGCCGTTTGGTTAACATTAGATGAAATGCGCGCTGCCAGTGATAGAATGCGCTCGCCATTAGTCATCGCCGCTGTTGACCAGTACATTAAAGGCGCACGCTACCCGCTTGAGCTAATTTTTAGAGCACCGTAATGACAGAACAATTAACCACAAAAGTAATAGTAGGAATGTCCGGTGGCGTTGATTCATCGGTCACTGCCTTATTACTGCAGCAACAAGGCTATCAGGTCGAAGGCCTATTCATGAAGAACTGGGACGAAGATGACGGCAGCGAATACTGCACTGCTATTGTCGATCTAGCTGATGCGCAGGCAGTGGCCGATAAGCTAGGCATAAGACTACACCAAGCTAATTTTGCCGCCGAGTATTGGGATAACGTCTTTGAACATTTTTTGGCCGAATACAAAGCTGGCCGCACCCCAAACCCCGATATTTTATGTAATCGTGAAATTAAATTTAAAGCCTTTTTAGATTACGCCTTAACACTGGGCGCTGACTATATTGCCACCGGCCATTACGCTCGTACCAAAATTGTTGATGGTAAAGCGGTGTTGCAGCGCGGCCTAGACACTAACAAGGATCAAAGTTACTTTTTACATGCTGTTGGCCATCAGGAGCTGGCAAAAACACTATTCCCTATCGGTGAAATGGAAAAGCCCGCGGTGCGCGAACTCGCCGCATTGTACGACTTAATTACGCATAACAAAAAAGACAGCACCGGTATTTGCTTTATAGGTGAACGCCGTTTTAAAGACTTTTTAAGTCAATATCTACCCGCTCAGCCTGGCATGATCGAAACCATTGATGGAACTGAAGTTGGCAGTCATCAGGGTCTGATGTACCATACCTTAGGGCAGCGTCAAGGCCTTGGTATTGGCGGTGTTAATGGAGCCGCACAGGCGGCATGGTATGTGGCGGCGAAAGACCTAGATCGAAATGTGCTGGTTGTTGCTCAGGGTAATAATCATCAATCGCTATTCACCAATAAGCTTGAGTTCTCGCAGGCCTATTGGGTTGCTGGCAGCGCGCCAGCAACACCAGTGGCTTTAATGGCAAAAACTCGTTATCGCCAAGCCGACCAGCAATGTGTATTACTGAAAACAGACATGGGCTTTGAAGTGGGCTTTACCACCAAGCAAAGGGCAGTAACACCGGGCCAATCGGTGGTTTTTTATCAAAACGACGTATGCATTGGCGGTGGTATTATAGAATCAACCCACACCTCAGCTATTGGCATACCAGCCATGGAGCAGCGCCTTGGCTCATAGTGTTACCGATCAGACCATCGCGCTAGCGGCTATCGCACAAAGCGCAGCGCTAGTGCATAACATTGCAACCAAGGGCTTTGCCAACAAAGAAGATACAGCGACTTTAATCAACAGCTTGTTCACCTTTGACGCCGCCAGCACCGAAAGTATTTATGGCTCTGCCAAAGAGCTTGAGACAGGCCTAGACGCATTGAGGGACGTTTTTAGTGCCTCTCCAGATAGACACACTCAAACCATGCTGCGTTACATGATGAACATGCTCAATCTTCAAGCTCGGCTTGCCAAACACCCCGGTATTTTGGACGTACTAACTAGCCGCCTAAAACACGCCCAGCGCGGCAGTGAGTTGATGCCTGAGAACAACTACAACTTAAATGCCAACCTTGCCAGTATTTATCAAGACACTATCGGCACTTTAGGGTTTCGCATCAATGTGATTGGCGATGCTGAAATATTACAGAAAACAGAGCATGCCGATCAAATACGCGCCTTACTACTTACCGGCATTCGCGCAGCGACCTTATGGAAGCAAGTCGGTGGCAAACGCTGGCGGTTGTTATTTCAACGCACAAACATCAAACAAACCATCGAGCAATTACTAGAAAATTAAGGCTAAAAACCTAGCCTAACGCCTGCCCTATAGCTAGTTGGTGATGTATAATTGAGGCTCTTTTTAACAACTCAGTCGAGACCTCACCGCAATGGATTTATCAGCGCTTTCAGCCGTATCACCTATCGATGGCCGCTACGCCAGCAAAACAGCTAGCTTACGACAAGTATTTAGTGAGTACGGTCTTATTAAGGCCCGTGTACATGTTGAAGTTAAATGGTTACTCGCGCTTGCTGAAAAGCCTGAAATTACTGAAGTAGGACCTTTTTCGTCAGAATCTGTTGCCCGCTTAAATAGTATTAGCGATAACTTTTGTGAAACAGACGCTTTGCGTATTAAAGAAATTGAAGCGACAACTAACCATGATGTCAAAGCGGTTGAATACTTTATTAAAGAACAGTTTGTCGATAATCAAGAGTTGCAAGCTATTAATGAATTTGTCCATTTTGCTTGCACTTCTGAAGATATAAACAACTTGGCGCATGCCTTAATGTTGCAGCAAGGCCGGGAACAGGTTTTGCTGCCAACGGCTAAACGCTTAGTCGCTAAACTGCGCGAGCAAGCTCATGACTTTGCTGACCAGCCCATGTTGTCGCGCACTCATGGCCAAACTGCCAGCCCTACGACTTTAGGTAAAGAGTTCGCCAACGTCGTTCATCGCTTAGAGCGTCAGTTAGACCAGATCTCTGCAGTGCCATTAATGGGTAAAATCAATGGCGCTGTGGGCAATTACAATGCACATCTGTCGGCTTACCCTACTGTTGACTGGCAAGCCAATGCAGAAAAGTTTGTTACCAGCTTAGGCTTGGTTTGGAATCCTTACACCACCCAAATAGAACCGCATGATTATATTGCCGAACTATTCGACGCCATTGCCAGATTTAACACTATATTGATCGATTTAAATCGAGATATTTGGGGTTACATTTCTATGGGTTATTTTAAACAGAGTTTGGTGGCTGGCGAAATTGGCTCTTCTACCATGCCGCATAAAGTCAACCCAATCGACTTTGAAAACTCCGAGGGCAATCTTGGTATAGCCAATGCGGTAATGAATCATCTAGCGGCCAAGCTGCCTGTGTCACGCTGGCAACGTGACCTAACCGACTCCACAGTTTTACGTAATATGGGCGTAGGCTTTGGTTATAGTGTTATCGCCTATGAAGCGACCTTAAAAGGTCTTGGCAAACTAGAACTGCGCAGCGACCGTATTGATGAAGACCTAAACAATGCATGGGAGGTAATGGCTGAACCAATTCAAACGATTATGCGCCGCTACAATGTCGCTAATCCATACGAAAAGCTCAAAGAACTAACTCGAGGCCAACAGGTAACGGCGCAGGTTATGAGCGACTTTGTGGAAGCTTTGGACGTGCCTGAAGAAGCTAAACAGTTGATGCGGGGATTAACGCCAGCCAACTACATTGGTAACGCTGAGCAGCAAGCTAAAGATATCTAAACTAAGTGACTAATTCAATACAGCCAGATAACACACCATTAGAAGTTCTGGGCGGTATTAGTGCCCAGCAATTTTTAAACGAGTATTGGCAACAAAAGCCTTTACTCGTTCGCAACGCCTTTCCTAATTGGGAAAATCCACTATTACCCGATGAACTGGCAGGTTTAGCATGCGAGCAAAATATCGAATCACGTGTTATTACCGGCTCACGTGCAACTAACCAATGGAATGTTATTACCGGCCCTTTTCAAGATGACAGTTTCACTAAATTAGGCGAACAAGATTGGACACTACTGGTACAGGCAACTGACCAATGGGTGCCAGAAGTGGAGCAACTAAAGCAACCTTTTAGATTCATTCCCGATTGGCGTATGGACGATGTAATGACTAGCTTTGCCGCACCCAATGGTAGCGTTGGACCGCATTATGACCAATACGATGTGTTTCTTATCCAAGGCGATGGTCAACGCCGCTGGCGGCTCGGCCAACACTGCGACAGCAATACTGAATTACTCGCCAATAATGAAGTAAAAATACTTAAGTATTTTCAAGGCACTGAAGACTGGACGCTAAACCCCGGCGACCTGTTATATGTGCCGCCTGGCTTAGCTCATTGGGGCACAGCAATTACCCCTTGCATGACTTACTCGGTAGGGTTTCGTGGGCCCTCTCATGCAGAACTGTTAGTTAATTATAGCGATGAGGTTATTAGTCATCTAGACGAAAGTATGCGCTATAGCGACATCGGTCATGCCAGTCAGGATAACCCCGGCGAGATAACTGCGCAGTCATTAACAGAAATAAAAACCATTATTAACCAACTAATTACTAACGATGATTTGCTAGCAGAGTGGTTTGGTCGCTATGTCACCGAGCTAAAGGATGATCGCCAAAGCTATTTAGATGATGAGCAAGCGGAGCAAGTTATAGCGCTGCTTCAAACAGGCTCAACGTTAGACATAAACCCAATCACCCGCCTTGCCTTCAGCTTCGAGGGTGATACTACACGCCTGTTTGTTAACGGTGAAACAATCAGCCAAACCGGCGCCGCCTGGTTAGCCTTTGTTGAACAACTTTGTCTGAATCGATGGCTAAGCGAACCAGACTTAAGCGATAGCCAAGTCAGCCTAGGCATAAAAGAATTAGTCACTTTAAACTGCCTATATCTGGGCGATAACAATTCAGATTAAATGCTTTTATCGAATCCTCGGCCTCATTTTATTATTGCCATTATTGAGCTAGGCACTAACTGGACTAGTATTTTTTATCAAACCCAGTTATACCAAGGCCTACTAGCCTCTGTTTACAAAGACCTACCCAATAGATAAAAGCTGGGCTATCGAGCCTGTACAGCAATGGCAAGACATTCGGCTAGTAAAAACAATACTGGGCACCCATTTATTGGTAACAAACGGCGCTGAAACTAAACATCTAACTCCTTCTTCATTGCAACTGAAAGCACCACCAACATCAATTCAGCTAACAGCGCTGATTAAAGATGCTATTTCAGTTAACCAAGATCGATATGGCAATATTGTTGGAATAAAAGGTAATATTGCTACCAATATATCGATGAAGAAATCAGCTTAGACTGGAGCACATTAAAACTAAGCCCGCGTGGCCGAGACAGCGAGCTCATCGACCTGATCTACAAGGTTCATTATTTGCAATGAACACCCTTCGGCGCAATGAATGAAATACTAGGCTTTGTCGGTTAAATCATACTAATAGCGTTGACGGTTTTTGGCGCAATGCTGGTGGGTAAAAAGAGCGGTCAATAGACGGGTTTTAGCGCAATCAGCAGTGTGCATTTTAATGGAATTTACTTTATATTTGAGTCAAATTACGGAACTGTAGCCCACAGCAGCCTGTTATTTTAGGATTTTTGCGGCTTACAGTCTTGCTAGTCACTATAATTCATTGATTATTGGTAGTAAGAACAACAAAAGGGTGCAAATAACCGTAGAATGTTTACAATGTGCTCAATTAGGGCGCATGGTAGTTGATACAATATGCGCTGTTAGCAATTTTTCACGTTATATCCGAACCGGTGAATTCGGATATATTTTTTATATTTCACCAACAATATGAGTAAAGAAGATGAGTAAAGGTACAGTTAAATGGTTCAATGCCGATAAAGGCTTCGGTTTTATTACACCTGAAGATGGCGGCAAAGATTTATTTGTTCACCATTCAGAAATCCAAGCAGGCGGTGGATTTGCAACTTTGAATGACGGTCAAGCCGTTGAGTTTGAAGTTGGCCAAGGCCAAAAAGGTCCTTGTGCAAATAAAGTAGTTCCTGTTTAAACTACAGCGAATAGCAAGCAAAGCAGTAGACGGTTCGCCGTCTACTGCTTTTTACGTTTAGTAGTATTAGTTATTAACTGTTTTAATCAATCCGACTAACAGCAACTTGCGGTAAAGCTTATCTTTAATCGTTTCAGCTTTGTGGTAGCCCATCCGATCCAAATGTGGCTGAAAGTGTCTCTCTGTTTCATCATCAATATAGCTAGCTTTAGCGATTTCTAAGGCACCGGATAACTTCATATTCTTTTTAAGCCATTCTAAGGCTGTTAATATCATTTCTTCGACATAGGTAAAGTCACTACCTAGTGGGAACATCTTAAAATATTCAATATCAGCATATTGCTGACAAATACTACCTAAGCGCTCTGCAGTATTATTGGTAAATTGGCTAGGTATTTCATAGCTTAATGGCAATTTACCCATCGCCTTGGCTTTTCCCATTAGCTCACCTTGAAAGCGTGAATCGCTAATATTCAACATAGCAGCAATAATTTCACTATCTGTTTTACCAAGCAGATCAGCAATACCATATTCAGTTACGACAACATCACGCAGATGCCTTGGGATAGTTGTATGGCCATAGTTCCATAGAATATTAGAACTAAGTTGATCATTTTTAACCCGTGTAGCACGTACTAACAAGATTGATCTAGCGCCTTCAAGTTCATGCGTTTGGGCGACAAAGTTATACTGGCCACCTACCCCGCTAAGTACACGACCATCTTCTAACTGATCAGCAACACCAGCGCCCATTAAGGTGACAGAAAAAGCTGTATTGATAAATCTTGCGTCGACTCGGTGGCTACGTTTTAATGTTTCATCGCCATAAAGTGAGTTAACGAAGCTAATATTAGTCATATCGATCTGTGAGCGTTCTTCTACGGACAGTTCACGCAGACCTTTATAGAAAGCATTTGGCCCTAAAAAGAACCCACCATGCATCGCAATACTACGTCCTTTGTGATCAATTACTTGACGCTTAAGAATACCACCTTTAAACATCGCAAATAAACCATAGGTGAACATTTCACTGCAGCCGTATAAACCTTGAGTAAACGGCCCATCGCCGCCCTCTTGCGCTAATAGCGGAAACTGCGCTGAAGTAAGCTCTGCCGCTTTAAGTAGATTTTGATAGTTATCGTTATTAGCGTGACGCTGTAAAACAGCATTCGCTAAGGCGTCACCCAATGCTCCAATACCAATTTGCAATGTGCCACCGTCTTTAATTAAGGCACTCGCAGCTAAGCCAATGAAGTGCCCAGTCATGCCGACGGGCATATTGGGCGTACTTATTAACTGTGTGTTGTAGCTGGGGTCATCAATAACAATATCAAACAAGTCATCTGACGCGATGGCGCTGTTTTCCATAAACGGTAAATCTTGATGGACTTGCCCTACCACTAATATCGTTTCCCCAGCTTGTCTGCGCTTATCCAGGCGCGGCATTAGATCTAAAGTGACCTCGGGATTACAACTAAGACTTAATTACTCACTACCATTATAAGTTCGCTTGGAGATAGTTTGCGCTACAACATTAATTCCGCGGGCATTCATGTCACGAGCCGCATGGGTGTAATTGCTATTAATGTAATTTTGTTGGGTGTACGGGTTATTTAGCTCGCTAGCTGGTTGTACAAAAAACTCATGCACGGTGACATTGGCAGGTAGCTTGCCAGCTCTAGTATCCTGCAAATAGGTTAACTCTTCGTAGTCGGCATAAACTCGGTCAATAAACGGCGCTAGGAATCGTTGCTGTAACTGACCTCTAGCTGCCGGTTTTGCCAGCGACAAGGCAGTAACTATCGTCAAAGACAGCCCACTATTCGCCTTTGCCTTGGCATATAAAAAATTAACCAACGGATTTGGCTTACCCATCCCAAGCGGCATACCTAATACAATAACGCCATTGGTTTGTTTAATGATAACTTCGCCAGCACTCTCGACAGATTCAAAACGCATAGTATCTCTCTGTATTTATCGAGCAATGAATATAAGTAGATGTATATAACTTACTTGTTTGCGATACCCAGCAAAAAACTCTTATAGTAGTTGGCAGATTCTGCTGGGATTTCAACATAGGGCATATGCCCTACTGTTGGCCATATTTTTGCATCAATAGTGGGAATTCCTGCGCGCCATGCATCAACCCCACTGACATTAATTAGTTGGTCTTTATCGCCCCACTGCAATTGGGTAGGCACGGTTATCTCCGCCAAGCTATTATCTAGTAAATCTTTATTGTAAAAGGCGGAAAAAATATTCATGAATTCTTGCCGCCGCTGAATATAAATCTCACCCATTACCCGCAGTAGAAATGGTGGCAAAATATTCTGTTTGACGGTTGTCATCTTATAAAACTGATTAAATTCTTCCTTACTATGTACTTCAAATGGATTGCGCCCACGAGCTAGCATAATTTCCATTTCGCTTTGTTGCGGTGTAGTGACACCAGCTGGGTCTTGCAAGCCAATACTAAGTACTTTTGCCGGATATTTTTTTGCAAAGTTAGCGGCGATAAAACCACCCATAGAATTACCAGTAATATGGGCTTGTTCAATATTTAATTTATCGAGTAATTTTTTTAGCCGTTCACTTTGAGCGGGGATACTGTAATCAAAGTTTGGATTATATTCAGTCTGCCCATGACCTGCCAAATCGGGCGCGATTACTCGATAGTTGGTAACCAAATGTTTGGCAAATCTTGCCCATAACTCTTTGGTTGCGGTAAAACCGTGCACCATAACAATGACAGGTTTATCAGTACCGCTATTGCCGCTGTCCAAATAGTATATATCTAACTCATCAAGACATTGTTTTTTTACCTTCAAACCATAGAACCGAGCTTCTGCTCGAGCTAAAAAGTTAAGTAGACCTATTCTGAAGAGCTGCGAAGAAATAAAAATAACGATCAAGGTGATGACAAGACCCAAGACAATAAAAGAAAATATGAACATAATTATTGGTTTCCACCCAAGCTAGGACCAAATTCATCTGTGGTAGGCATAGTTCTAGCGAGTAGCTTATAGCGCCATTTCAGCGGCAGTAAGTGAACCAGCAAACGAATAATTGTCGAAAAATTACCATAGACAATTCTGGGTTTATTATTTCGAATACCTTTTATAACATAAGCAACAATTTCTGCCGGTGGCGTGGTTAAAAACGGCGCAGCCCCTAACCGAGTATCTTCTTTGCGAGCTATATTAGTTTTAATACCACCGGGGTGAACTAAGTGAATTTGAACATGGCTATCATTAAGTTCGGCCATTAAAGTCTCAGTATAACCACGCACAGCAAACTTACTGGCACAATAATCAGCACTACCTGGAGCACCAATCATACCAAATACACTAGAAACATTTACTAGCGCAGACTCTTTATTTTTAGCCAGTTGAGGCAAAAAAGCTTGAGAGCAGTAAACCACGCCATATAAGTTTACAGCCATTACCCGCTTAAATCCCTCGGATGGGGTCATCCAACCAGGCCCACCAACACCTTCAATACCAGCGTTATTGATAACTATACTTGCATCGCCCAAGGCTCTAGAGACCTCTTCGGCAAATTCATAAACTACTGCTTCGTCAGCAATGCTAAATAGTTTGGTATGTATTTGGGTATCACTGACTTGTTTTACCAATGCTACAGTTTCGTTCAAGCCGGCCCCATCCACATCACATAAGGCTAACTTACTATTGAGCTTAGCAAATGCCAACGCATACTCGCGACCCATGCCAGAAGCGGCGCCTGTTATTACAACAACTTTATTATCAAAAACTTTCATAAAATTTACCTACCGTGAAAACACATGATGCTTGTGACGAAATTTATTTGTCAGCCGTCTAAAATTAAAAGTAAAACCGGGGAACATTGCCACCACATAACCTGAATCACTTTTATACCAACTTTTACAACCACCCGTTTGCCATACAGTTTGCTGCATTTCGCGGTGAATCATAGCAGTGTATTCAGCCTCAGCATCGCTACTGACGTCAATACTCCTAGCCGGCTCTACTTTAACAGCGTGAATACACTTCATTATGTAAAGTAATTGCGCTTCAATCACAAATAGGGCCGAGGTGTGCCCAATACCTGTATTGGGTCCAGTAATCATAAATAGATTGGGGAAACCTGGCACAGATGTACCTAGATATGCTCGTGGATAGGCCTCCCAAAAATCATGTAGTTTTTTACCAGCCCTACCAATAACGGGATAAGAAATTAATCCATCGATAAAATCAAAGCCTGTTGAATACACAATCACATCAAGGTCGATTGCTTGACCATCACCAGTAACGATACCGGTTGGTGTGATACTGGTTATACCTTGATCTTGCAGTGTTACATTGCGTCTGCCCAATGCTGGATATAATGTGCTAGACATAATTACCCGTTTACAACCAAAAGTGTAGTCAGGCGTGACCTTGGATCTTAATTTAGGATCACTTATTTGACTCTCAATATGTCTTATCGCTTGATTTTTACCTACAAAATCTAATGCTTTTTTTGAATATTTAAAGGCGATAACACGCAGCTCAAATGTCCAATAAATCCATCGACGCAATAGATTATAAGCCCATGGTTTGCGCAGCATAGACCGTTGAAAGATAGAGAATACCCGATCTGGCCTAGGCATAATCCAATGCGGAGTGCGTTGAAACACGTGTAATTGTTCAACCTCTGGTGCGATTGCTGGTATTACTTGAGCGCCACTAGCACCGCTACCGATAACTGCCACTTTTTTACCTTTTAAATCAACGCTGTGGTCCCAATTGTTGGTATGAAACGCTTTGCCCTGAAAGGATTCTCGGCCGTCAAATGCTGGCATCACCGGTGTACTTAACGGCCCGGTTGCGTTGATCACGAATTGGCAGAAGTAAGACTTAGCACCGACAATTTTAATTTCCCACTGCTGCGTATCATCGTGCCAAAGTAACTGCTCTACACAGGCGTTTAATACCGTTTGATCAGCCAGCTTATGCTTTTCAATAATATGGTTGGTGTAAGCCTCCAGCTCATTTCTCTCGGCGAACATCTGTGACCAATCATAAGGCTCAGAAAAAATCGAATATAATGGTGAGGGCACATCAACAGCCGCTCCCGGATAGGTGTTTTGGCACCATGTGCCACCCATGAACGCGCGCCGCTCTAGAATCAAAAAGTCATTAATTCCATCTCTCAACAAGTTAATTGCCGCACACATGCCGCCGAAGCCACTGCCAATAATAATCACTTGCTTAGTCATGCTAATAAATACTCATTATTCAATCGCCGCCATAAATGTTGTTATAAATGATAGTTATCATATTATTATACTTTGCTGGTTTTAACATTGACCATATCAAGCCAAAAACTATCTTAAGCTTGTCATCAATAAATAAATTTTATAACTTAAATGTCAATTGTAAGACGCTCAATTGGTCGGTATCCTAGTCGCGCTAGATATAATTATTGCGCCATATTTTAAAGACGACATATTATTAACTGTTTCAACAACTAGATGAATATATTCTATGATTAAAAATTTAATTATTACGATCGTTATCTTTCTGTTTTCACTGCTAATTGGCTATTTAGTTAGTAAACCTGGTGCGCTTATAGGCGGTTTACCTAACCTAATAGCAATGGCTATTATTATCTTTCTAATTCAATGGCTAGCATTTATTCCATCGTTTATTTTTCAAACCGAAAAGTTCTATGATCTGACTGGTAGTGTCACCTATTTAACAGCAGTTATTATCGGTATTTTAACCGTCGACCAACTTGATTTACGCTCTATTATTATTGCTAGTCTCATTGGTATTTGGGCGCTGCGCTTAGGTAGCTTTTTGTTCATAAGGGTATTCCAAGATGGCGGCGATGGCCGCTTCGATAAGATTAAACCATCTTTTTCCCGCTTTTTACTCACCTGGACATTACAGGGCCTATGGGTATTTTTAACCGCTGTGTGCGCACTTACCGCACTGGGCAATAGTGGCAAAATTGAGCTAGGCATTGTTGGTGTTATCGGTATAGCGATCTGGGTATTAGGTTTTGCTATTGAAGTTATTTCCGACGCTCAGAAACGAAAATTCAGAGCTAACCCTGACAAGGCAACACCATTTATTACCACTGGTTTGTGGGCATATTCGCGCCATCCAAATTACTTTGGTGAAGTGGTTCTATGGCTAGGTATTGCCGTAGCCTCTCTGTCTACCCTTAGCGGCCTGCAATACGTCACGCTTATATCCCCCATCTTCGTCTATTTACTGTTGACTAAAGTGAGCGGGATTCCTCTATTGGAACAGCGCGCTGACGCACGTTGGAGTGATAACCAGGACTATATTAAATACCGTGATAACACACCAGTATTGTTCCCAAAACTAAAAGCATAGCTTTCTTTAAGCCACCGCGATGAAGCTATTATTAGCTTGGGAGCTTGGAGGTGGCATGGGGCATATGTCCAAGTTGGCCGCTCTTACTAATTATTTCACCGCCAACGGCCACCAAGTAGCTTATGCTCTGCGTGATGTAAACACCGCAAAACACTTTCATCACACTGGGCACCACCCTATTTATCAGGCTCCTGTTTTGGGCATTCGAGGGCCGAACATTGGTGCAGCCTATGACTGTGCCGACATGTTGTTAATAAGGGCTTACGAAGATACTGCCTATTTAAAATCTGGCATAGATCAATGGCAGGAAATATTTACCGATTATCAACCTGACGTTGTTGTCTGCGATCATGCTCCCAGCGCCCGCTTAGCGGCCTACATAGCTGATACGCCTAGTTATGCGATCGGCAACGGATTTACTTTACCGCCTCTAACTGTGCCACTACAAACTTTACAACAAATAGAAAACCCTGATTTAGAACGCATAAGCCTAAATGAAGTAAGGTTGAATGACTGTATTAACCGTTTGTTAGCTCAATATGGCCTGCCAAGTGTAGCACGGGCGGTAGAGCTATTTTA
>TARA_B110000902_G_scaffold52946_2_pt1 | contig 12764 bp, 11 predicted proteins | sample TARA_B110000902 | Tara Oceans TARA_B110000902 (sample SAMEA4398009) | marine metagenome | biome: Polar Biome; feature: [SRF] surface water layer (ENVO:00010504); material: water (ENVO:00002006), including particulate matter (ENVO:01000060) such as... | depth 5 m | reverse complement strand
TATTCCAATAATTGGAATAAAAATGACACTCCTCTGATGTTGAAAATGTATAATTTGGAATGCCTCCACATAATAATGAAACTTACATTTGCATTCACTATAACTAAAATAAGCCTAAACAGAACATGGCAAACACAGGAAAAATATCACAAATAATCGGACCAGTGGTGGACGTAGCATTCGACCAAGAAGGTTCAATATTACCCAAAATTTACAACTCACTGCACGTTACCAAAGACAACGGAACTAAAGTAGTATTAGAAGTACAATCACACTTAGGCCAAAATACGATACGAGCCATTTCTATGGAGTCTACAGAAGGCCTTGTAAGAGGTGCAGTAGTAACTGACACAGGAGACGCAATACTCGTACCAACAGGTGAGGCATTAAAAGGCCGCCTACTGAATGTAGTAGGAGACGCAATAGATGGTATAGATGAATTGGACAAAGCAAATGGAAGGTCAATACACCAAGATCCACCTTTGTACGAAAATCTTTCTACATCTGCAGAGCCATTGTTCACCGGAATTAAAGTAATCGACCTAATTGAGCCATACGCTAAAGGTGGTAAGATTGGTTTGTTTGGTGGAGCCGGAGTAGGTAAAACAGTACTTATACAAGAACTCATTAACAACATCGCAAAAGCATATGCCGGACTATCTGTATTTGCTGGGGTAGGTGAAAGAACCCGTGAAGGGAATGACCTGCTTAGAGAGATGATAGAATCGGGTGTAATCCGATATGGTAAAGCATTTGAGGAGTCTATGGAAGAAGGCGGATGGGATCTATCCAAAGTAGACAAAACAGAATTAGCAAAATCGCAAGCTACCTTGGTATTCGGTCAAATGAATGAGCCTCCAGGAGCAAGAGCACGTGTAGCTCTAACAGGTCTTTCTATTGCAGAGTATTTCCGCGACGGTGACGAGGAATCAGGCGGTAGAGATATTCTTTTCTTTGTAGATAATATATTTAGATTTACGCAGGCAGGCTCTGAGGTATCAGCACTTCTAGGACGTATGCCTTCTGCAGTAGGTTACCAACCTACGTTAGCATCAGAAATGGGTGTCATGCAAGAACGTATTACCTCTACGAACAGAGGATCTATTACATCTGTACAAGCAGTATATGTACCTGCAGATGATATTACAGATCCAGCTCCAGCAACCACTTTTGCTCACTTAGATGCAACTACAGTACTTTCTCGTAACTTGGCTTCTCTAGGTATCTACCCAGCGGTAGACCCACTGGATTCTACATCACGTATTCTTACTCCAGATGTAGTAGGTGCTGAGCATTACGAAACTGCACAACGTGTTAAAGAATTGCTACAGAGATACAAAGAGCTCCAAGATATTATTGCCATCCTTGGAATGGATGAGCTAAGTGAAGAGGACAAACTAGCTGTTTCTAGAGCTAGACGTGTACAACGTTTCCTTTCTCAGCCTTTCCACGTAGCAGAGCAGTTTACTGGCCTAAAAGGTTGTCTCGTAGATATTCAAGATACCATAAAAGGCTTCAATATGATAATGAATGGCGAAGTGGATGAATATCCAGAAGCAGCGTTCAACCTAGTAGGTGGCATAGAAGAGGCTATCGAAAAAGGAAAGACAATGATAGCTGAAGCTAACGCATAATGATAGTAGAAGTGATAACACCAGATAAGGTACTATTCAGCGGCGAAGCAATCTCGGTGAGGTTGCCCGGCAGTGGAGGTTCCTTTGAAGCATTGACAAATCACGCCCCGCTCATATCCAGTTTGGATAAGGGTACGGTTGTGGTTCGCACTGATTCTGGCGAAGAGACTTTTGATGTCTCTGGCGGAATAGTTGAAGTCTTAAATAATAAAGTAGTAGTACTCGCATAAGAAGTACTCCTATCAAAAAAAGCCCTTATCTAACGATAAGGGCTTTTTTTTGTTTAATAATATCTAGAATATTGACTCTTGTAAACCTCGGCAACCCAAGGAGCCAAGAAGAATACTTAAGTTTGAGGTCGTATCGATTTAAATCGCAGCTGAATTACTCCAATAAGAGCCTCTCTTATTATCCCACCATTCATTTTACTTACTCCTTCGGTTCTATCCGTGAATATGATTGGAATCTCTCTAATAGCAAAACCAAGCTTGTGAGTTGTATACTTCATTTCTATTTGAAACGCATAACCCTTAAATTTAATTCGCTTCAAATCTATAGTCTCAAGCAGTTTGCGGGAATAGCCTACAAAACCAGCAGTAGCATCTGCCAACATCATTCGCGTAAAGAAACGTACATATGCTGAGGCAAAGTAACTAAGTAGTACTCGACTCATCGGCCAATTCACCACATTTACTACATTCCCAACATACCTGGACCCTACCACCAAGTCGCAATCACCCTTTTGCAATTCAGCATGCAACCTAACCAAGTCGTTTGGGTTGTGCGAAAAATCACAATCCATCTCAAAAATATACGCATAATCGCGTGCTAAGCACCATCTAAATCCTGCAATATACGCCCCTCCGAGTCCATTTTTTTTGCCATTCTCGAGTAAATGTATACGTGGATAGACGGCCTGAGCTTCCTTAACCAAATCTGCTGTACCATCTGGCGAATTATCATCTACCACCAAAACATCAAATGGCTCTTGCAAAGACATTACAGTCTCTAGCATTCGTTTAATATTCTCACACTCGTTGTAAGTAGGTATAATAACTATTGGATTCAATTTACTTTCGATAATTTAACACATGATAGACCTTAATCACAGTAGAAAAGTTGCCTAAGAATTTGCTTTAGTATGATCTGCAAGAAACTTGGCAAGTCCTATATCCGTAAGCGGATGTTTTGCCAATCCTAAGATTGAACTAAGTGGGCACGTACACACATCTGCACCAGCTTCTGCTGCACGTACTATGTGTAGCGGATTTCGTATGGAAGCAGCGAGTATTTGCGTTTGAAATCCTTGAATAGTGTAGATATCTGCTATCTGGGCTATAAGCTCAATACCGTCCCAATTCATATCGTCTACTCTACCAATGAATGGAGAGAGATACGTTGCCCCCGCTTTTGCAGCTAGTATAGCTTGACCTGCAGAGAATACTAACGTACAATTTGTACGAATATCATGATCCGTAAACCAACTTATCGCCTTGATACCGTCAATAGTCATTGGCACTTTTACCACAATATTTTCATGTATCTCAGCGAGAATTTTACCCTCTTTTATCATGCCACCAAAATCTGTTGCAATAACCTCTGCACTAATATCTCCGTCTACATGCTCACAGATTGCCTCATAATGTGCTAGTATATTAGCATCGCCAGTAATTCCCTCCTTTGCCATAAGCGATGGATTAGTAGTCACTCCATCTAGTATTCCTAAATCCTGTGCTTCTTTTATTTGCTCTAAATTAGCGGTGTCTACAAAAAATTTCATTTGATATCGGTCTGGTTTTACTGCGAATATGAAACTTTATAAGAATTGAAATGCAAAAATGTAGGGAATGTAGATAAAAAAAAGGCTGACATCATACCGCTACGACCTTCTACCCTTGCTGCATTCCTGCCCTGGGGGAGTTCAAAGGGAGCTGGCTATGTCAGCCGAGTGCAAATTTAACTACACTACTCTTATACGCAACCTTTTATACCGCTTTTATCAAAACAGGGTCTCTCCCTATCGAAAGTTAGAATAACCTAAGCAGAAAATCATTACGTTTGAGCTACTTAAATATGAACCCAAAGGATCTAGAATTTAACAAAAACGAAGACGCAAATAAAATGCTTTGGAGTGGCTACCAAAAGTTGGCCAAGAAAATACACCTTGGTGGTGGCGAAAAATCCCTGGCAAAGCAACGTGCTAAAGGTAAACTGACCGCCAGAGAAAGGATAGACTACCTGAAGGATGATACATCTGATTTCTTGGAAATAGGGACCTTTGTAGGATATGAGATGTACCCGGAGTATGGCGGCTGTCCTGCAGGTGGTGTGGTAGGTGGCATTACATCCGTAGCGGGCCGAAAGTGCGTTGTTGTAGCCAATGATGCAAGCGTAAAAGCAGGTGCTTGGTTTCCTATCTCGGGCAAAAAAAATCTTCGTTTTCAGGAGATAGCCTTAGAAAACAATCTACCTATCATATACCTGGTAGATAGTGCAGGCGTATTCTTACCCCTACAAGATGAGATATTCCCAGACAAAGAACACTTTGGACGCATTTTCAGAAACAATGCTATACTCAGCAGCAGAGGGATTCCCCAAATAGCCGCAGTAATGGGGAGCTGCGTTGCAGGCGGGGCATATTTGCCTATAATGAGTGACGAAGCTCTAATCGTAGATAAAACAGGCAGTATTTTCTTAGCGGGCAGCTACCTCGTAAAGGCTGCTATAGGAGAAGACATAGACAATGAGACGTTGGGTGGATCTATCTCTCAAACAGATCTTTCTGGTGTGATAGATGACCGCTTCCCCGACGATAAGTCGTGTCTCGATCGTATAAAATTTCTGATGGACAAAATGGGCTCTAGGGCAACTGCAGGTTTTAGCAGAACAGCGTCAATAGCACCTAAGCATAAGCTCGGTGAAGTTTTCGGGGTACTCCCAAGAGAGAGAAACAAACCCTACAAGTCATTAGAATTAATACACCGTCTAGTAGACGACTCAGTATTTGAGCAATACAAAGAAAACTTTGGCAAGACTATTCTTTGCGGATATGGCCGTATAGATGGCTGGGCCGTAGGTATAGTAGCTAATAATAGAGAACTTGTAAAAAGCAAGAAAGGTGAAATGCAGTTTGGTGGAGTTATCTATAGCGATAGTGCAGACAAGGCTGCTCGATTTATTATGAATTGTAACCAGAAAAAAATACCGCTCGTATTCTTACAAGATGTAACCGGATTTATGGTAGGCAGCAGAAGCGAACAAGGTGGTATTATTAAAGATGGGGCCAAAATGGTAAACGCTATGAGCAACAGTACCGTTCCCAAATTTACTGTAATAGTGGGGAATAGTTATGGGGCTGGCAACTATGCCATGTGCGGAAAAGCCTACGATCCTCGACTTATAGTAGCATGGCCTTCAGCAAAAATAGCTGTAATGGGAGGTGAACAAGCAGCTAAAGTATTGCTGCAGATTGAGAAAGCATCGCTAGCCAAAAAAGGAGAAGTCATTACACCAGAGAAAGAAAAAGAGTTGCTCGATAACATAATAGATAGATACAACAAACAAACCACACCAGAATATGCAGCATCACGTCTATGGGTAGATGAAATAATAAACCCTGCTGACACACGCACTTGGCTGAGTACCGGAATAGAAATAGCCAATAATGCCCCAGTAGAAAAATACAACGTTGGCGTAATACAAACTTAAATAACAATACATACCATTTTGGACATTATGAATAAATATATAGTACTAGCAGCACTAGTAGTCTGCTCACTAGCAACAAAAGCTCAAGAACCAACAGACAAATTTTGGCACTTACAGCCTTACAATAAAAAAGGCAACTCAGGGATAGGTCTAGACGAGGCCAAAGAAATGATGAAGGGGAAAACTCCACAAACGGTAATAGTTGCTATTGCAGACGCTGGGGTAGACATCTATCATCCCGATCTCAAAAATATGCTATGGATAAACAAGGACGAGATTCCCGATAACAATATAGACGATGACAACAACGGATATATAGATGACACATACGGCTGGAATTTTCTGGGTGAGACCACTTTTGACAATATGGAGCTGACCCGAGAATACGCTAGACTCAATGCTAAGTATGAACTTAAACCGGTAGACAACATAGCCGATAGAGAGGAGTACAACACATACCTTACGTTAAAAGAAAGCTACCTCGAAGAACAGTTAGAAGCGAAACAAACCTTTACGATACTCGAACAGATGATGAACGGTATGAATGCCTTAGAAAAAAACTATGGAAAAGACATGACACTAGAGGAGGTGACCAATCACAAACCGCAAAACAAATATGAACAAATAGGCAAACTTGTGCTTCTAGCTACAGCCAAAAAATCCAAAGAGCCTTTTAAGTTTCAAGCAATTAAAGATGAAATACAGGAGGGATATGACCAGTACGATTTCATGTACAACTATGGCTATAACGCTGTTTTCAACCCTAGACCAGAGAAAGTAGGAGATGACTACGAAAACGCAACGGAGCAAGGATACGGCAACAATAAGGTCTACTACGGGGAACGATTTTCTAGCCACGGCACACATGTAGCAGGTATAGTTGCCGCAGATGCTAGCAATGACTTTGGAGCAAAAGGGATATGCCAAAGCTGCAAGATAATGAGTATACGTAACGTGCCAGAAGGCGATGAACGAGATAAAGATGTAGCCAATGGAATACGCTATGCTGTGGATAATGATGCCAAAATAGTAAATATGAGTTTTGGTAAGGGCTACTCATACAGACCAGACGTCGTAAAAGAAGCTATACGTTATGCCGAAAGCAAAGGTGTTTTGCTAATACATGCTGCTGGGAATTCTGGACAGAACAATGACAACACAAATAATTTCCCAAACGATAGCAAAAACGAATTTAACAACTGGCTAGAAGTGGGTGCCAGCAGTTGGGAAAAGAAACCAAGTGCACTGGCCGAATTTAGTAACTATGGCAAAGAGGAAGTGGATCTTTTCTCTCCTGGAGTAGCAATATATAGTACCACTCCAGAAAACAACTACGAAGCCTTTGATGGCACGAGTATGGCAAGTCCTGTAGCTGCTGGAGTGGCTGCATTTGTATGGAGTTACTACCCAAGTCTTACTGCTGCACAGCTAAAAAAAATACTGATAGATAGTGCTATCCCAATAAAAGGAAGAAACCGCGTACCCGGAAGCAGGAAAAGAAAAAAGGTAAAAGAACTTTCGCTAACTGGTGCTGAGATAAATCTACCTGCTGCTCTAAGAATGGCACAGAACATCGTAAATCCATAAAATGAACAAGTCATTTTGGGTATATGTATACCTGAGTGCTTCTACGCTCCTATTGAGCTGTGGCGAGCCACGAGTACCAGTAGACACCATCATTACTGCAAGCAAGATATACATCTGCAATGAAGCATTTGATGTAGTAGAAGCTATTGCCATAAAAGATAGTAAAATCGTAGCTTTTGGCAGTCAAAAGGACATTAATCACATGTACAGCAGTGAGAATATACATGATTATGTTGGAGTGATTTACCCCGGATTTATAGATGCACACTCGCACTTTTACGGCTACGGGAATACACTGAATAAAGTTGACCTGAGAGAAACCTATAGCCTTGATAATGTGACAGATAAGGTAGTGGAATTTGCCCAGAACAGTAATGAATATTGGATAACGGGTCGCGGCTGGGACCAAACCAATTGGGAGCAAAAAGGTACTATTTCAAATCTACGACTTAGCATTTTCTTCCCGGACCAACCCGTATTTGTAAAACGAATAGATGGCCACGCTGGTCTGGCCAATGCAAAGGCATTAGAATTGGCAGGTATAACGCCAGCTACTCAAATAGACGGAGGCACCATAGAAGTAAGAAATGGGCGACTCACTGGGCTAATCACAGACAATGCAATGGCTTTGGTAGACAATATTATTCCTCCTCCATCCAGAGCAAGCGAGATACAAGCATTGCTAAAGGCTCAGAAAAATTGCTTTAAGGCCGGTTTAACCACTGTGACAGACGCAGGGTTAGACCTTAGCACTATTTTACTTATAGATAGCTTACAACGAACAGGCGACTTAACTATACGTGTATACGCTATGGCAAATCCCAATGAGGAAAACTTCACCTACTTCGAAAAAAATGGAGAGATATCTACAGATCGATTACAGGTTTCCTCAGTCAAAATATATGCAGATGGGGCACTTGGTAGCAGAGGTGCCAAACTAAAACAACCGTATTGTGATCATGGCAACAACACAGGTGTGTGGGTAACCCATCCAAACCAGATAAACGCCTTGTGCCAACGAATTGACGCACTGGGTTTTCAGGCCAATACGCACTGTATTGGAGATAGTGCCAATAGACGGGTACTAGACATCTATGGAAAATACCTAAAAGGTACAAACGACCGACGCTGGAGAATAGAACATGCACAAGTAGTAACACCAGCAGACCGAGAGCTATTTGCCAAATACAGCATACTCCCTAGTGTGCAACCGACACACGCTACTAGTGATATGAATTGGGCAGACGAACGTTTATGCAAGGATAGAATGCAAGGAGCTTACGCCTACAAAAGCCTATTGGCCTTAAACGGGTACTTACCATTAGGTACAGATTTTCCTGTAGAAGAAATTTACCCTTTACACACTTTTCATGCTGCGGTATACCGCCAAGATACGTATATGAAACCATTGGGCGGTTTTTTGCCCGAGGAATCACTTACTACGAAACAAGCATTGCTCGGTATGACACGCTGGGCTGCAAAAGCCAATAGAATGGAAGACAAAATAGGAAGTCTAACTATAGGAAAATTAGCAGACTACGTTGTTCTGGATCGGGATATTGTGTACGAGAAGTATATGCTAAAAACAATAATACTGAAGACGGTGATTGCGGATTAATCTTTACACCATTCTCTCATATCCTGAAAATATAGGAGCTGATAAGCCATGCATTATTTTGAAGGACAAACCATTTATTTTCTTGAAATTCCAAAAATCTAAAGGAGTTACTGACTTATTCAATATCCAGCTTCCTTACTCCCTCTATATTCCACTGGTGCATGCGTGCCATCTCATTGAGCAGTAGTTGAGCTTGTTCCGCTGCTAGATGTGGCAACTCACTGTCGAGTGCTACTTGGCGAATAGTCTCGGCACACTGCGTTTGTATAGCATTGAAATCTGCGTTATTGAATTTATTGAATAATCCATTTTCTAAATTATAGTATTTAATATCTGGATTAATACTCAAAATATGAGGTTCTGGAGCACTTAGTAGTTTTACATCACCATTTTCTTCGTCTATGTCCCATTCCATTTTACTGAAATCATATCCCATTTGAACATGAGCCTTTACTATGATGAGAGCTTTCTTGGTGCTTGGGAATATACTCAGTCGTTGTTTGGTGTCTTCAAAATCTACTATTTCCGTAAATTGTCCTTCAGCAGTCACTACTTTAAATACCCGTTTCAACGCCTCTACCACCACAATACTGTTCATTTTCGCAACACTCTTTCCATTGGTACGAAAGCGATACCAAAGTAGAATGCCTGCCAATACAAGTATACCTAGACCTGCCAATAAGAAAACGACTCCTACTACAGAGCCATATCCTAAAGTGCTAAAAATAAAAATGGACGATAAAAAGGCTAAAACCCCTCCTATCGTCCATAAAGTTTTCTTTAGTTTACCCATACTGGGTGCCAAAGATAAGGATTAATCCCCCTTTATTTTCTTACCCTCTTTTGTCCATCGAAACAAAGTCTCTAGATACAGGACCTGTGTATATCTGGCGTGGTCTACCTATAGGATGCTTGTCTTCCATCATCTCTTTCCACTGTGCTATCCACCCAGGTAAGCGACCAAGTGCAAATAGTACGGTGAACATCTCTACGGGGAATCCCATAGCACGGTATATGATACCTGAGTAGAAATCTACATTAGGGAATAACTTACGCTCAATGAAATACGGGTCAGATAACGCAGCTTGCTCTAGCTTCTTAGCAATCTCTAGTGTAGGATCGTTTACTCCAAGTTTTGCTAGTACCTCATCTGCAGATTTTTTGATAATCTTAGCACGCGGATCAAAGTTTTTATAAACTCTATGACCAAAGCCCATGAGCCTGAACGGATCATTTTTATCTTTTGCTTTGTCGATATATTTCTGAGCATCTCCACCGTCTGCCTGTATAGCTTCTAGCATTTCTATCACTTTTTGGTTTGCCCCACCATGTAACGGGCCCCAAAGAGCTGCTACTCCTGCAGATACACTTGCATATAAATTAGCATGACTAGAGCCTACCAAACGTACCGTAGATGCAGAGCAGTTTTGCTCATGATCTGCGTGTAGTATCATTAGTTTGTTCATCGCTCTTACGAGTATAGGATCCAATTCGTAGTCTTCTGTTACGTGCTTGAACGTCATATTCAAGTAGTTTTCTACGTAGGTAAGGTTATTTTGAGGGTAGATGAGTGGATGACCGATTCTGTTTTTTGAGATCATAGCACAGATAGTTGGCATCTTAGCCAGTAATCGTGTGATGGTTCTCATTCTCGCTTCTTCACTTGCATTGGGGTCTAGACTCTCTGGGTAAAAAGAAGATAAAGACGATATCATCGCTATTAACTGACCCATTGGGTGACTACCTGTAGGCCATGCATCAAAAATGTTCTGAATATCTCCGTTTACGAGTGTATGTCTTCTTATCTCATTGTCCCAATCAGCGTATTCCTCCTTAGTAGGTAGCTCACCATGTATTAGTAGGTAGGCTATTTCTAGAAATTCTGCCTTGTCAGCTAATTCTTCTATAGAGTAACCGCGGTGTCTCAGTATACCTTTTTCTCCGTCTAAGTATGTAATGCCCGATGTGGTAGCTCCTGTATTTTTATACCCAAAATCCAATGTAACAGCACCCGTAGATCCTCTAAGTTTACTTATATCTATACCTACTTCGTTTTCTGTACCTACTACAAGAGGCAATTCAGTTTCTTGGCCTTGGATATTTATTTTTGCTGTTTCTGACATTTGATTTTTTTGTTTAAGGGATATAGTAATCTAGTATTTGCAAATTTATCGCTTTGCCCCTGATTATAAAAGTGAAACAAACTATTATTTCTCTTGTTTTCAGATTAGTCTACTTTTGTTACAAACCCTAGAAGGACATGGAAGAAGATATAGTAGATATAATAGGCCAGCTAAATAATAAGGCGGCACTAAAACAGCACGTATACCGCAATACATTTACGACCTTTAATCAGCTTAAAAAATGTGCTAAAGAAATCGCAGAGCATCTAACCCCACAGGTTATCGAAAAGGATGAGAACCTTAAGGTAGAATTAAAAGAGATAAGTGAATTTGAGTTTCACTTAACCTTTAGCGGAGACACCATTGCCTTTATTATGCATACCAATGTATTCTGTTTTCCGCCTGAGCATCAGGTGGGTAAGGATCCGTATGTACTAGAGGTCCCAACTCGCGGATACTGTGGAATGATACAAGCCTACAATTTCCTTTCTGACTCTCTGAAATACCAAAGGCTTTCGGATATAGGCTACTTACTTGCACGTTTATTCATTAATTCTGAAGGTCATTTCTATGTAGATGGTCAGCGACAACTGGATTTTCTTTACACTGATTTTGCGAAGCAGGAAATAGAAACAGAAGCTATACTAAAAATCATAGAGCAAACCATGCTCTACGCCTTGGATTTTGACCTCTACGTGCCACCTATGGAGGCCATGAGCGAAATTACGCTTCAACAGAAAATAGTATTTAATAATTCAGGCGGATTAGCAACGGGCAAAAGATTGGGATATTAGCCGTTTTCCTCCATCCATTCTACGCCTTTGGCGGTAGCCTTAAAAGAGCTTTCTTGCATTTTGTCACCATCGTATACCCAAGAAAGACTTACCTCTTCATTGACTGCTACCATTAGTTTTTGATGAATGAGGTTTTTGATAGCATCGGCTATTATGCTTTCCTTTTTCTCCGTAACACACTCATCTACCAAGGTTTCAAAAGCCTCTGGAAATATGCACAGTTGCAATACTTCAGCTTCTAATTCTGGCAACTCTATTTGCTTACTTTTCTTTCTTTCCATTGGTATTTTAAAACTTGCGATAGTGGTGGCACTATGGCCATATAGAGAATGTGAAACGGTTGTCCCAGCAGAATGTTTGTGAAGTACGTTTTTATAGAAAAGAAGTCTGTAAACTTTCCGTAAAAATGATCTTCGGCTAGCACCTTGAGTACTACTAAAAATGCTGCTACCGTCGTTCCTACAGCAGTAAACGATAGCGAAGAGACAATTATCAATACATTGTATAGCCATACACCTATGAGTATCCAGGTATTAGCGACTATGTCATACTCGCCATTTTTACTTGCCCACCGTAGTCGTTGGTTCCAAAACGCACCAAAACTGGAAGGCCCTTCTGTCAGCACGATAGCCTGTTTGTTTTTTACAAATACTATCCCTTCTGGGTTTTTATGGTGTGCACTTTGAAGCAAAAACACATCATCGCCACTTGCCCTTTCATCGTTTAGTTCTACATCTGCTAACAATGACTTGCGGTATGCCAAGTTTGCCGCGTTACAGATCATGGGCTTTCTCCATTGTATATGAGCCGCTCCAATAGCAATGAGCCCAGCAAAATCCAAGGCAACTATTCGTTGCCAAAAATTAGTATGGTTATTGAAACTTACGGGTCCGCAAGCCAACAGCACGTGATCATTTGTAAAGGATGCCAGCATTGCTGCTAGCCAGTTTGCAGGCAATACGCAATCTGCGTCCGTTTGCACGATGATATCACCTTGACAAGACTCCCATCCTTTTTTTATGGCGGCTTTCTTGCCCATGCCATCCTCTAGAGAGACTAACCGCGTATTTAGTATTCCTGTATAGTTTGCGATCAAGACTTCTCCTTCGTCTGTAGAATGATCATTCACAAAAATGACTTCCACATCTAGGCTCCCTATCACCTGTTCCTCAATACTCGCAAGTAAGCGAGGTAAATTTACTTTCTCATTTCTAAAAGGAATTAACAAGCTAACGATATGTTTTTTGCCATCTAAAGCATCAACCTCTGGTGTATCACCCCACAACTTGGCATAGTGATT
>TARA_B110000902_G_scaffold78158_1_pt1 | contig 12791 bp, 9 predicted proteins | sample TARA_B110000902 | Tara Oceans TARA_B110000902 (sample SAMEA4398009) | marine metagenome | biome: Polar Biome; feature: [SRF] surface water layer (ENVO:00010504); material: water (ENVO:00002006), including particulate matter (ENVO:01000060) such as... | depth 5 m | reverse complement strand
TTGGAATTATTATCCAAAGTGTTTTAGGTAGTACTATTTATAACGGGACTTACACTATAACAGCTCCTGTAAACACAATTACTGGACATAAAGTGCCAATTGGAGTTAATATTCCAGCTGGTCTTGGATATGGAATGTATATTTCTGCTATTAGCCCAGGTACGCTTTCTCTTTATAGAAACACTACCAACGCTTCCTATCCGTATGACTATGGAAGTGTAGCTTCAATTACCCAATCTTCCACTGGATCTACAGATTTTTATTTCTTCTTTTACAACTGGGATATCTCCACTATTAGCTGTTACAGTGATATGCAAGAAGCTGTAGCATATGTAGATCCTTGTGTAAATATTGAAGAAAACAATGTGACTGAATTTACCATATCTCCAAATCCTAACAATGGATCATTTGAAATTTATATGCCTAATATAACTTATAAAACAGCTATTGAAATATTAGACCTAAACGGAAAAACAATCTATAAAAATACTATCAATAATAAAAACCAAAAAGTTAATATCGAAAATATTAGCAGAGGTGTTTATATTATCACAGCCAACCAAAATGGAAATGTTAAAACTGAAAAATTGATAATAAACTAGTTTAGAATTTATTAACGAAGAAAAGGATTAAAACTTTTCTCCTTTTTTATTGTTGTTTCATTTCCGTGACCACAATAAACTAAAGTCTCTTCTGGTAGTTGAAAAATTTCATTTTTAATAGAGTTTATAAGTTGTTGGTGATTACCACCTGGAAGATCGGTTCGCCCTATACTGTTTTCAAATAAACAGTCACCATTGATTAAAAAATTATTCTCTTGACTATAAAATGCCACATGCCCAGGCGAATGTCCAGGAACAAATAATATTTTAAACTTTATTCCATCTATATGAACTAGCTTATCCAATTCAAGGTAATTTGGAGAGGGATTGGGGCTAAAAGTAATTGGAATACCGTAGACTTCACATACTTTTTCATAAGATTGATAGGTGTCCAAGTCCTCTTTATTAATCCATAAATCTATATTGTATTTATCTGCTAGGTAGGCTGTTCCAAACATATGATCTAAATGGCTATGAGTATGAAGAATAGATTTTAATTTTAAATTGTTTTTCACAATATAACTTTCTAATTCTTTTTGTTCGGCTTTATGGTAACATCCAGGATCTATAACCACAGAATTATTTAAATTGTCCGAAACTATATAAGTATTTTCCGAGAATGGATTGAAAGTGAATTTTTTTACTTTAAGCATTTTTAGGTTTTAAAATCAAAATTAAACTATGGCATGAAATTAGCTATCTTTGAATTGGAAAAATTGAGAAAGTTTTTAGTCATATTATTAATAATTAGTAGTTATTCTGTTTTTTCACAGTATTATACAGGATCTAATATTCCTTTTGGTCAAAACAGGGTTCAGTACAACTCTTTTTTTTGGCAGTCCTTTGAGTTTGAAAGATCTAAGGTGTATTTCTCTAAAGGTGGAAGAGAGCACGCAAAATTTGCAGCAAAGACAGCATATGAATATCAAAAAGAGCTAGAAAAATTTATAGACTTTTCAATTGAAGAAAAAATTCATCTTATCATTTATAATAGTCAAAGTAAATTTAGACAAAGCAACATTGGTTTAAATAATGAAATTTCATCAAATATTGGAGGAACTTCAAATATAGAAGGTCAAAAAATATTTTTGTACTTCAATGGAAATCATGTAGATTTTAAAAATCAAATTAAACGTGGAGTTGCAGAAATATTGGTCAATAAGATTCTTTACGGAACTGATTGGAAGCAGACAGTTAAAAACACCACATTTATAAATCTACCTTCGTGGTTTAAAGAAGGTTTAGTCAATTATCTTTCTCAAGATTGGAACACAAAATTAGATTCTAAACTAAAAGACTTAATTCTCAGTGGAAAAACTAAGAGTTTCCAATCACTTACCAAACTAGAGTCTAGATTATATGGACATGGACTGTGGAGATATATTGACATAGTTTTTGGGAAAAATATGATTCCAAATTTGATGTATATGATGAAGGTTAGCAAAAGTGTAGAAAGTGGATTTATTTATGTTCTGGGGGTTTCCTCTGAAATGATTCAGCAGGATTTCTTAGATCATTTTAGAATTCAGTATTCAAACGATGTGGTTAATTGTATTACCCCCAATGAAAACAAACTAAATATAAAAACTAAAAAAGACAGAACCGTAAGACAAATAAGAATTAATTCTGATGGTTCAAAAATTGCTTTTTCAGAACATTATCTGGGGCAATATAAAGTGAAAGTATTTGATGTTAAAAAAAATAAAATAGAAACTATAATTAAAGGAGATTATAAATTAAATAGAATTCCAGACTTGTCATATCCTATTTTAGACTGGCATCCAAATGGTAAAGTATTGGCAATATTTGAAGAAAGAAAAGGTGGTATAACTCTAAATCTTTACGACATTTTAAACAAAAATAAAAATATAAAATATTTATTAGGCTTGGAAAAAATCTTGAGTGCTTCATACAACAAAAAAGGTGCAAAGTTAGTGTTGTCTGCAGTTAAGGACAGCTATTCAGATCTGTTTGAATATACTGTTTTGGGAAATAACCACAAACAACTGACCAATGACATTTACGACGATCTGGATGCTAAATATGTACCAAACTCAGACCAAATAATCTTTAGTTCTAACAGGCCATACTCTAATAATAAATCAAATTTATTTAGAAATAATTTTGATTTATTTAAAATAAGTACTGTCAATCAAAAAATTACTCGATTAACAAACACAGATAATTTTAACGAAATACAACCTCAACCAACCACCAAATACGACTATAATTTTTTATGCGATGAAAATGGGATATACAATCATTATCAAACAATACTAGACAGCACTATAAGTCATATTGATACAATGATACACTATCGTTACATAAGCAGTACCCACCAATTATCCCACTTTAGTAGAAATTCTTTAGAAATAGATTTTAGTTCTAAAACATCTAAGTACAGTTTATTGTACTTTAAAAATAACAATTATCAATTTTACTTAGGCGACAAAAAAAACTACACTATGTTTGAAAATAAGTCTTCTAGTACTTACTTCAAAACTATCAACACCAAAAATTTATCTTCAAATGACAAGGTAAAATCAGTTAACGATGAAGAAAAAGTCAATATTTATAATTATAGATTTGAGGATGAAAAAAAACAACTTTTAGAGTCTAAGGATTTTAAAAAAACTGAATCTGTGAGAAATAATAAAATTAAGTTGCCTACTCAAAAAGTATACAATATTAATTTTACTATTGGTGAATTTATAATGCAATTAAACCCAACATTCAATAATCAAGCCTACCAGAGATACAGTAGTTCTGGGTTTAAAAATGCAGGATTTGATGGTTTTACATTAGTTCAAGCAAAAGATGTCTTCGAAGATTATAAAATAAGTGGCGGACTAAAAGGGCCTGTACAAATAAATAACATTGGGTTAATTGCCATCTATGAAAACTTGAAAAACAGAATTGATCAAAGAACACAAGTCTCTAGACAATCATTTGAAGACGTATTTAGTGATGAGATTATAAAAAAAACTGTTGTTAATGATATAAAACATCAGTTCTCTTATCCATTTAATGAGGTAAGTAGTTTAAGGCTGACCACTAATGTAAGATTTGACAAAGTAACTACTTTAAGTAATTCACCAACAACCTTAAAAACACCAAATGATAATTTTATACTTTTTGGAGGTCTTTTAGAGTATGTATTTGATATTACAAGACCAATATCTTTAAATGTTAATAATGGTTTAAAATTCAAAACATGGGTGGAAGGATATAATGAATTATTAAATCCCAATACTGATTTTTTTGTCCTCGGACTCGACTTTAGAAATTATCAAAAAATTCATAGAAATATTGTTTTTGCATCAAGAATAGCAGCAAGCACCTCACTAGGTTCTCAAAGACTTCTTTATTATTTAGGAGGTGTTGATGGATATCTTTGGGCTAATTTCGACCCTACTATTCTTCCAGACCCTAACTTAAATTTTCAATTCCAAACAATTGCTTCTCCTGTAAGAGGTTTTTACCAAAACGCTAGAAATGGAAATTCCTTTATTGCTATAAGTAATGAGATAAGGATTCCGCTATTTAGTTATTTTTCAAAAAAACCTTTGAGTTCAGACTTTTTAGAAAATTTCATGGTAATTGGATTTGGAGACATTGGATCTGCATGGACAGGGAAAACTCCTTATTCAATAGAAAATTCATTTAATAGCTCGATTATAAATGGACACAACTACACAATAAATATTAAAAGTCAAAAGGAACCAATAATTTACAGCTATGGTTTTGGTTTAAGATCAAGAATTTTTGGCTATTACCTAAGGTTAGATTGGGGATATGGTATTGATGATAAAGTTCTAATGCCTTCAATTAAACAATTATCTTTATCATTAGATTTTTAAGAAAATTATGGATGTAACAACATTTATTACTTTGTCTCTAATTGGTCTAACAGCTGGTATTGCAAGTGGATACATTGGAATTGGTGGCGGTATTATAATAATACCTGCATTAATTTATTTTTTAAAACTAGATCAATATCAAGCTCAAGGCGTATCTCTTGCATTAATGTTACCTCCAATAGGTATATTGGCTTTTTACAACTATTATCAAACTGGTGCATTTAATATGGTTATTGAAAATGTTGACTATAAAAATTTGTTAATTTATTATTCTTTAATTATGGCAGTTTTTTTCATTTTTGGAGGATGGATTGGGTCAAAATTGACATTTAATACTCCTGTTCATATAGTACAATTAATTTTTGGAGTTTTTATGCTCTATGCCTCTGTTAAAATGATCATAAGTGGAGTACAGCATTATATAAAATGATAGAGAAGATAAAAAATATTGCAAAAAAATATGTCTTAAAAGTTGTAAATATTAGAAAACACCTTCATGCAAATCCAGAGCTTTCTTTCAAAGAATATGAAACTTCTAAATTCATTCAATCTGTATTAAAAAAACACGACATACCATTTACTTCAGGTCATGTTGAAACTGGAATAATTGCAACCATTAAAGGGAGAAATCCTGATGAAAAAGAAATATTATTGCGCGCTGATATGGATGCTTTACCAATTACAGAAGATAATAATATAGATTATAAGTCTAAAAATAAAGGTGTTATGCATGCATGTGGACACGATGTCCATAGTGCATCGTTAATTGGAACTGCTTTAATCCTAAATGAATTAAAAGAAGATTTTAATGGTACAATAAAGTTTGTCTTTCAACCTGGCGAGGAAAAACTTCCTGGAGGTGCTAAATTAATGATAGAAGATGGCCTGTTGAATAACAAACCTCATGCCTGTATTGCGCAACATGTTTATCCGAATTTACCAGTTGGAAAAGTAGGATTTAGACCAGGGTTATACATGGCTTCGGCAGATGAAATTTACATAACTGTAGAAGGCAAAGGTGGACATGCGGCACTTCCTCATCTTTTAAATGATCCTATTTTAATGACAGCACAAATTATTACAAGTCTTCAGCAAATAGTAAGTAGAAATAACCAACCAAATAATCCATCTGTGCTTTCCTTTGGCTATATTAATGCACCTGGAGAAACTAATATTATCCCAGACACAGTTCTAATAAAGGGTACTTTTAGAACATTTGATGAAAAATGGAGGTTTTTAGCTCATGAAAAAATGAAGAAAATTGCAAGTGGAATTTGTGAAAGTGCGGGTGGCTCTTGTGATTTTGATATTAAAGTTGGTTATCCTTTTTTAGTTAATGATGTAGAAATAACAAAAACTGCTATTAATGCAGCAGAAAAGTATTTAGGTAAAAAAAATGTAATAAATCTAGATTTAAGAATGACATCTGAAGATTTTGCATATATAAGCCAGTCCTCCCCTTCTTGCTTCTACAGAATAGGAACTAGTGATGGAAAAACTAGTAAAAGATTACATACTTCAAAATTTGATATTGACGAAAAAGCATTATCCATATCCTCGGGCCTAATGGCCTATATTGCCCTCGAGCAAATTAGTAAATAATATAAATGAACTTAGTCATTTAATAGGTTTAAATTCTTTATCTTAGAGTATTAAGAATTCTCGAAATGAACATTGTAAAAACTGATTTAAAACAGTCACTATTAAAATACTTTGGATTTGATTCTTTTAAGGGAGAACAAGAAAAGGTTATCTCCAGTCTTCTTTCTGGTAAAAACACTTTTGTTATAATGCCTACTGGAGGTGGGAAGTCTCTTTGTTATCAGCTTCCTGCATTAATGTGTGAAGGCACTTCTATAGTAGTTTCACCTTTAATTGCCTTGATGAAAAACCAGGTTGATGCTATTAGGCAAGTTAGTGACAATGATGGGGTAGCTCATTTTTTAAATTCATCGTTGAATAAAGGGGAAATAACCAAAGTTAAAAATGATGTAATTTCCGGAGTAACTAAACTGTTGTATGTTGCTCCTGAGTCTTTAACTAAAAAGGAAAACATTGACTTTTTAAAAAAAATAACTATCTCATTTTTCGCAATTGATGAAGCGCATTGTATTTCTGAATGGGGCCACGATTTTAGACCAGAATATAGAAGACTAAAACCTATTATAAAGTCAATAGACGATGTTCCAATTATTGCTCTTACAGCAACTGCTACTCCTAAAGTGCAAAGTGATATTCAAAAAAACTTAGAAATGACAGATGCTACTGTTTTTAAAGCATCGTTTAACAGAGATAACTTATTCTACGAAGTAAAACCTAAGAAAAATGTTCAAAAGGAAATTATTAGGTTTATAAAAACTAGAATTGGAAAGTCAGGTATAATTTACTGTCTAAGCAGAAAAAAAGTAGAGGAAATTGCGCAACTATTACAAGTAAATGGAATGTCTGCATTGCCATATCATGCTGGCCTAGACCCAAATAAAAGAGCAAGACATCAAGATATGTTTTTGATGGAAGAGTGCGATATAATTGTTGCAACCATTGCTTTTGGAATGGGGATTGACAAACCAGACGTAAGATTTGTTATTCATCACGATATTCCTAAATCGTTGGAAAGTTATTACCAAGAAACCGGAAGAGCTGGTAGAGATGGAGGGGAAGGACATTGTCTGGCTTTCTACAGCTATAAAGACATTGAAAAATTAGAAAACTTTCTACATGGAAAACCACTAGCAGAACAAGAAGTTGGGCACCAACTGCTCCAAGAAGTTGTAGCATACTCCGAGACAAGCATTAATCGAAGAAAATTTCTTCTCCACTATTTTGGAGAGGATTTTGACGACATCAATGGACCAGGAGCAAGTATGTGCGATAATTCTCAAAATCCAAAAGAAAAAATTAAGGGCAAACAATATGTTAAACTGGCTCTGGATTGTGTGAAATCTGTCAATGGAAAGCACAAAGTAAAATATTTTGCAAATATATTAGTTGGTAAAAATAATGCAGAAATCAAAACATATAAAGGCAATGAATCTCCCTTCTTTAATAGCGGAGGCGAAGAAGACGAGCATTTCTGGCATGCAGTTTTTAGACAAATCGTAGTTCTTGGTTTTGTCAGAAAAGAAATTGAGTCCTATGGAACATTAATATTAACTGAAAAAGGAAAGGATTTTATTAACAACCCTAAAGAAATTGATCTAATTAAAGAACATGACTTTAGTGACACGGATGATAAAGACATAATTCTAAATCAAAAGGGAGGTGGAGGAGCTTTAGATGAAAAGCTATTTAAAATGCTTAAGGACCTTAGAAAAAGTATTGCTGTTAAAAAAAGTATTCCCCCATTTGTAATTTTTCAAGACCCCTCTATTGAAGAAATGACTATGCAATATCCAATAAACATTGAAGAACTTCAGAAAATAAGTGGTGTTGGAATTGGGAAAGCCCAAAGATATGGAACACCTTTTATAGAACTTATTACAAAATATGTGGAGGAGAACAACATAGAGAGAGTTCAAGATTTCATCATGAAAAGTATTGTAAATAAAAGTGGTAAAAAGGTAAATATCATAACAAATATTGACCGTAAACTTCCTCTTGAAGATATTGCTAAAAGTCAAAATAAAAAGATTGAAGAACTTATTTTAGAAATTGAAAATATTGTTTCTTCCGGGACTAAAATTAATATAGATTATTATCTCAATAATATAATTGATGAAGATGCTCAAAAAGAAATTTACGATTACTTTTTGGAAGATGCTGAATCAGATGATATTAGCGAAGCTTATAAAGAGTTTGATGGTGACTATAGTGAGGATGAACTGAGACTTATGAAAATTAAGTTTATGAGCGAAATGGCTAATTAAATATTTTTAATTTATATCTTTTTTCAAAGCCTGGTATTCCAGCTATACCACCAGAATGTAAAGCAATAATTTTTTTATTTTTCAACTTATTGTTATTTTTTAGTTGATCTACTAATCCATAAAACATCTTTCCTGAATAAATGGGATCTGTTATAAGACCTGTGATTTGGTGAAATTCACGCATAAACATTATTAGTTCCTTATTGTATTTTGCGTAACCGCCAAGGTGATAATCATGGCTTAAAATCCAATTTTTTGACAATGGTTTTTTAAATTCAAGTTCAAATTTTTCAGAAATATTTTCTCCAATTTTAGTTGCTCCCTTGAGAACTACTATACCAAAACAAGATTGAGATTTATTTAATGAGGAAACTATACCAGAAAAAGTTGCTCCTGTACCCACTTCACAAAAAATGTAATCAAAATCGTACTGAATTTCATTCACTATTTTTTGACAACCTTTTATTCCCTGTAAGTTTGATCCACCTTCTGGAATGAAAAAAAAATCTTTAAAATTAGTAGCGCAAAACTTTTTTATCCATTTTGGATCTTTATAATCGTTTCTGTTAATATATTCAATAGTTGCTCCATAAGAATGGCATTTCGTTAATATATCGTTCAAAGGCTTAGCTTGCTCTCCCCTAACAAGAAGAACACATTTAATAGAATTGACCTTGCATATATAAGAAAGAGCTAAAATATGCGAGGAATAAGCACCTCCCATAGTTACAATTCCTTTTTTAGAAATGGAATTAAAGTATTTTAAATTGTATTTTAATTTTCTCCATTTATTACCAGAAATAATAGGGTGAATTAAATCATCTCTTTTTACATAAACTTGATTTTTAATTCCGTAGTAGGAGAGATCTAATTTCTGTAATGGAGAATTATTAAAACTCATGAGATTTAAGGATGTGCCACATGAATAATTTCTAAAACCGTTCTAAAAGCAACACTTTTATTTCCATATTGATCTTGGTATTTTTTTTGAAGTAGGGGTGCATATTTTGATTGATACAAGTTATAATCTTCCCAAGATTTTAATAAGTACTGAATACTGTAGGATGCTCCACCATCTTCCTCAGCGTGAATTTTAGCAATCTTATTCTCAATAAATAAGCCAGTAGACAAAACATCAGGGATGTGAATATTTTTCATCCATATAAGCCACTCTGAGTGAATATCATAGTCAATACTTACTGTAATATTATATAAAATCATCCTGAATCTTTCTCTATTTTCTCATTAGTATTTCCTGCCAATTTCCTGAATCTTTTTCTAGACTCAGCAGCATATAAACTGCCTTTATGTTCAAAAAGAATGGTCTTGAAATATTTTTTTGCCTGGTCAAAATCTTTGATTTTTTCTTGATAAATAGAGGCTATTAAAAACAAAGAATTGTCTAACAAAATAGAATTAGGATATTTGTCAACAAGGAATTTAAAGTGTTCAATAGCTTTTTGATAGTTGTGTTGCTTTAAATCAATTTTAGCTTTTCTAAATATTATTTCATCATTTAAAGAATGGTTCTTGAAATTATTAAGTATGGAATCGTATAAAGTATTGGCTTTAGTAAATTGCTGTTGAAATGAGAGCATATCTGCATAGGAAAATAATTTCATGGCAACTTCTGAAGTATCCATGTTGTAATTGTCTGTAATTAATACAGAAAGCTCTAAAGCGTCATTGGCTATCAATTTTGAGGTAGATGCTTTCAATACTTTTAGCTGTGCTTGGCACCAGTCGTATTCTCCAGAGAAATAATATACCTGAGCATTTTTAAATTTTGCTAAATGACCTAATTGATCGTCTTTAAATTGTTTTTCAATTTGTAAATACATTAACGATGCTTCCCAGATATTATCTTCTAAGACAAGAATGTTAGCTAATTTTAATTTTGCATTTGCTTTTTGTTTCTCCTTTAGTCTAGGGATTTGAATTGCAATATTTAGATGTTCTTTTGCGGAACTAACATCACTTAAATAAAAGGCCTCTATATCAGAGAGATCCAAGAGTAAATTGTATTTTCTAAAATTATTATTGTAAACATTTTTAGAATTATTTAGCTGAGACAAGATTAAAAGATAATTAGCTTTTAGCTCTTTTAATTCTTTGGGAATAATTTTATTTCCATAAAGAATCTTACTTTTTAATGCCAATAGTTTTTTGTTTTTAGCTTCAAATTTAAATTCCAATGAGTTACTTTTTGAAACTACATCTTCATAGCATTTTATGGCAACAATAAAATCTTGATTATTAAGAGCTGTATTGCCTAGTTCAAGAAGTTTCTCTCCGTTTTTATTTAATTTTTTATCCAATGCTTTTATTTGAGTATAAGCATTTTCATAATCGTTATTAAGCATATAAAACCAAGCAAGTAGTTCGATATAAACTATATTATTGGGAGATGCTTGAATTTTTTGAAGGATGGTTTGTCTTAATATCTCTTTTTCCTTTAAATTATTTTGAAAATCGATGCTATTTACTATTCCGTTCTGTACATTTCTAAGGAAATTACTATTGAAATCTAACATCTCAAAAAAAGTATTGATCATTTCATTAGTTTGACCATTCTTATTGTAAATAAGTGCAATCTTAGAGTGAAAGGCAAATGGGTTTTTGAAACTTTTAGACTCGAAATTTAAATACACTTCAAGAGCCTTTTCCGAATTTCCTATTTTCTCAAATGCCAATCCTAAATCAAAAGCATCGTCATAAGACGTTTCTTTATTAATTTGTTCAATAGCTTTTTTAAAAACTTGAATCTTCTTGTCAGCTCTATCTTCTAGGCCATAAACAACTCCTAAATCAACTAAAAATTTTAGCTTTTTTGGGTGCTCTTTTATAAGGATTTTAGATAATTTCTCCGCTTCTTTGAGTTTATTAAGATCTATAAAAGCCGATTTATAATTTTCGTATATTTTTAGTCTATACTCAGATTCTTTAAATATTTTCTCATAATACAATACTGCTTTTTCGTAATCATTATCTAAGTAATATTTTTTAGCTAATTGCAAATCAAGATTAGAAACCTGAGAGAAAAAACTTAAGGAAAATATATTTGAAAATAATACTACAAAAAGGTATTTAAATCTCATTTTTTGAACATTCTTTTTCTGCGTAATCTCTTATTGGCAAGTATAAACTATCGTTAGTTGATGTCACAAACTCATATAAGTTAAGAATGTCTAGAAGGTCATCAGAAATTTTCTGAACATTTTTTTCTTCCATTTGAAGATAATAGGATATTGAATCTTTAGGAATTAAATTATTTGAGAGATCTAATTTGAACAACTTGAGTTGACTTAATTGAGACTCTAGATTTTTTTTTGTCAAATTATAATTACTTAAAAAAGTAGGACAGGCTCTCTTAAGACCTTTGTAATTATTCATTCTCCTAGCAAACTCATTTTCTATAGAATTAACACACTTCTTAACTAGTTCAATATTTTTTTTGTACTTAGTAAAAGCATCTTGAACATTCATAGGATTGATTTCATTCATGCTTTTCTCAAGAATCAATGATTTTGACAATATCGAATTAGCTTGTTTCTCATCATTGTTAGAGCAACTAGCCAATACTGAAAAAACAAAAATAAATCTAAGATATTTCATATAACTCATATTGAATCAAAGCCGGTGTAAGTTCTTAATACTTCTGGAACATTAATTCCATCTTTATTCTGATTTATTTCAAGTAAAGATGCCATAATTCTTGGAAGTGCTAATGCGCTTCCATTTAGGGTATGGGCCAAGTCAATCTTTCTATTTTGGGTTCTGTATCTCAATTTTAGTCTATTAGACTGGAAAGTTTCAAAATTAGAAATTGAGCTAACCTCTAGCCATTTTTCTTGCCCTACAGAATAGGTTTCTAAGTCATAAGTTAAAGCAGCAGTAAATCCTAAGTCTCCACCACAAAGTTTTAGTTTTCTATATGGCAACTCTAATTTCTTTATTAGACTCTCTACATACTTAACCATTTGATTTAAAGTTTGATGACTTTCAGAAGGTTTTGTTATTTGAACTATCTCTACTTTGTCAAACTGGTGCAATCGGTTTAAACCTCTTACATCTTTCCCATAAGAGCCAGCTTCTCTTCTAAAACACGGAGTATAACCAACGTGTTTTATTGGCAAATCTTTTTCTTCAACAATTACATCTCTGTAGATATTGGTAATTGGCACTTCCCCTGTGGGTATTAAATATAAATCATCTACAGAAACATGGTACATTTGACCTTCTTTATCTGGTAGTTGACCTGTTCCATAGCCAGAAGATTCATTAACAAGATGGGGGAGAGAAAGTTCTTGGTAACCACTTTTATTTCCTTCATTTAAAAAGAATTGAATTAATGCTCTTTGTAAAATAGCTCCTTTGCCTTTATATATAGGAAATCCAGCACCTGTTACTTTAACACCAAGTTCAAAGTCAATTAAATCGTATTTTTGACATAAGTCCCAGTG
>TARA_B110000902_G_scaffold250521_1_pt1 | contig 12797 bp, 12 predicted proteins | sample TARA_B110000902 | Tara Oceans TARA_B110000902 (sample SAMEA4398009) | marine metagenome | biome: Polar Biome; feature: [SRF] surface water layer (ENVO:00010504); material: water (ENVO:00002006), including particulate matter (ENVO:01000060) such as... | depth 5 m | reverse complement strand
GGGAAAGTCCGTTCGCTGATTGGAGTAGAGCGGTTGCTTGATGGCAGGGGCCAGATTTCTGTGACCCTAAGAAGTTAATTTGTCAAAACCAGTACCCGAGTTCATGCTATATTTGCAAGACCTTGCTCAGCCGCTACCCTTGCACCCTAGCTCTGCGCGATGTGCCTTTAATGTCTTGATGATACTTCCATTGACCTCTTCCCAGAATTTATCTGAATTCGCATTCTCGTACTCATAAAACCCCCTACCGGTTTTTACACCCAGGTCACCTTGTTGGACCTTCTCACGGATAGTCTTGTGTGACCGCCAATTCGGGTCGCCGGTCGCTTCAGCAAGATACTCACCGACATTGTAGATTGAATCCAGTCCAACCATATCCAGGAACTGAATAGGGCCCGCGCTGGGTAGCCGCAGACCGAAACCATTTTTAACCACGGAATCAATCTCATCAGCAGTTGCAATGCCGTAATCCATCAAGTCCATTGATGCTTTGATCAAGGCTCCCTGAAGAATATTGTGAATAAAGCCTGGCGTGTCTTTGCAGATTGCCGGGTACTTCCCAACCTTCTCCAGCAGCTCGATGGTTCTGGTTTCTGTCTCTTTGGTGGTGTGTATGCCACTGACAACCTCTACCAGCGGGCTCAGGTGAGCGGGAATTGTCCAGTGTGTGGTGATCGCTCTTTCCGGGTTTTTCATTCCTGCTGCGATTTTGGTGATGCTCATGGATGAGGTGTTCGAAGCGATGATAACCTCCGGTGCACAGAGCTTGTCGCAGCGCTCGAAAACTGCCATTTTCTGTGCCATTTCCTCCGGAACTACCTCCATGATGAAATCTGCCTCGGTAATGGCGGCGTCCCATTCCACTGTTCGCTTTATATTCTTGAGCGCTCTGTGTGCATTCTCTTCCTCTACAAGGCCCCCCCCCACCATCTGTTGGCAGTTGGCGTCGGCCCTTTTGGCGGCCACCTGGAGCTGCTCTTCAAAAAGATCTACTCCCGTTACTTTATATCCAGCAAGGGCGAATGTGAGTGCGATGTCTCCCCCCATAACACCCTGGCCAAGAATGGTAATCTTCTGAATCGTCTTATTGGTCATATCGTTGTCCTTTCATTCGTCAGGCAAAGCAACGGAGTTCGGTTTTGGGCATTTATTTCAAGATTCGCACGGGTCTGCCAACTGGCTCAAGAATGGAGCTTCCTTTGGAGACCGCAGTAAAGGCATGTCCAAGATTGGGTAAATCCGCCAATGCATTTACAATGTGAAACTGCGTCGGATTTTGCTCCCAGGTCAGGTGCTCCCAATGAACCTCTCCTGTTCCAACCCAGTATTCATCGATATGAGCTTCAGTCGGGAACAGTACGGGGTGACTGAGGGCTGCGCCCACACCGTCAGGATTGGGGATATACTTCCATCCCATAGAGTTGTTCTTTTTCATAGACTCCTGGGTTTCGGCAATCTGAGCGGCGTTTAAGGCAGTCAGGTCCCTGGCCTTAATGTCCAGAATTCGATTTGAAAAATGACTGGCATTGGCATGCCATTCACCATTGATAACCTGGTGATCAGGAATGTCGGCGTAGACTTTGGGTACTCCTTTGATCTCCCTTCCGGTCAGAATCGGATCAGCTAAATTCTCCCACATCACCAAAGTGAGATACCCATCTAAATGATCTTCATCTCCCTCAAATGTAACGGCAGCATTGACTCCGACCATGTTGTAACCGCGTCCAGCCAGCCAATCCACTTCTTTTGCGCAGCTGTAGGTAACGGTGATTAAGGGGAACTCCCCAACTATGAAGGGCGCAGGGATATACTTGGCAAGTAGCTCAGGATCGGTGAGATAACAGACCATGATATTGGTCACGTTATTGTAGCGCCTGGTTGCAACTGAGCCCGGACGGGGCCCAAAGAAAGCGGGCATGTGGTATTCTGCATTGGGATAGAAAGTAAACATGTATCCTCAGCTCCTCTGCTCAGGTACTGGCACGTTAGCTGGTGGAATCCACTGCATTAATACCTGCAAGCGCCACCAACTCCTGTAACTATGATTTCGCCTCGCTCGCGAGCTCTGCGCAAAAGTCACCCATTCTTAGCTCAGACTCTCGAGATTGCCCATCAAGTTCAATAAAACGACGCATGTTCCGTTGCGCATCATCTGTTTGAAGGGCGCGCGCCATCAGGTAAGTCTCATCGAGAAAGCCTTCATCGGGCATGGGTTCGGCGTTGTTGACACTTTGCTTGGCCAGCTGAACGGCAAGGGAAGGGAACGTAGCAATGCGATTCGCGAGTGCGTCGACAAAAGGCCCGATTGCATCGGGGTCGAAAGCACGGTTCAGGTAGCCCCAGCGTTCAGCGGTTTCGGCATCAATATCGTGGCCGGACAGTATCATCTCTAGCGCCCGATTTCTGCCGATGATGCGGGGCAGTGTCTGGGTTCCACAGCTACCCGGAATGATGCCCAGAGGGACCTCCATCTGGCAAAAAATGGTTTTTCCATAAACGCCAAAGCGCATATCGCAGCAGGAGGCCAGTTCATTGCCGCCGCCACCTGCCCGGCCCTCAATCTGAGCAATCGTCACTTTATTCATTCGACGTAAACGCAGGCAGGCCGCATGCCACTCTGTTAGCTCGGCAGATTTCTCCGGCTCCTCATCAATTGGAAATGTTAACAAGTAAGATACATCGACATGGGCCAGGAAGAATTCGGGGTTATCGCTTTTGATCACCACCACACTCAAACTATTATCGGCGCTTAGCTCTTTTGTTAGCTCATAAAATTCTTCATACAGGGCAATTGTACCCAAGTTTATGGGAGGATTGTTGATAGTTACTGTTGCCACCCGATTTTCACAGTGAACATTCCACATTTCGTAATTATAAGACATGTCTGTAACTCCGTTGTTCAGGTTATGGTGTGCAGCTCCCCAATGGTGATTGTATCGGGTTTAGTCGGGTAAGTTACAATAGCCGCGCTCATGAAAGGTTTGCAGAAGTTCGCGATGCCCGAAAGCTTTTGCGCTTGACTGGAAACCACAGTTCTTCAGTTGACCGTTGATGAGGCGTTGTGCAGCTTCTGCACATAAGTCGCCGGTCCAGGTGTATGGCGCTGACAAATTCATCACGAATTCGGTTGTTACCTGCCGGCCTTGTCCCTTACAGGAAATGATTCCACGCTGCACATCAATGTCGTCTTTAGGTGGTTCGCCACTGTTCATTTCGTCACCCATGGCATTAGTCCAGGCTTCACGCTCTTCTTGCGGTAAGTGGGCCGCCTGATCATTAAAGGCCCTGACTGCTTCGAGGACCGCGACCATAAGTGACTCTTCACCAGCGGTAATGACGCTGCAGTTGCGCACTCGCGGATCGTCCTTATACCAAATGGGCTCGCATCCGCCGCCCCAGGGAAGCGCTGAAAGCGTGTAGTTGTGATTTGGGGCAACTGCTTGAATCATTTTGTCATTTGGCCAGGCCTCAAGCTCATTCTGGTTTAGAAAATACTGGGAGACATCATTACAGACCATGCGCAGGAACGACTTTGTAGAGGCCTCTGAGGGCAGGGCATTTTCTATCTGATAAAGAATATCCAGACTGTCAATGCCCTCAGTTTCCAGTACCACTTCTGCTGCAATCGCTCCAGCTGACCACATGTAGGAACAGGCAGGGCACAGCAAGAGGTCCTTGTCGGCAAAAGCCTGCCCGTACTTCTTTTGAATGGCAGCAGTCCAGTCCTGCTCCCCGGTGGTGTCCAGGTAGTGGCAGCCAGATTGTAATGCGGCCTCTACAATAGGCCACCCCAGCTGCATAAACGGTCCTGATACATTGATAACCACCGAGACTTGATCAAATAGTGGTCTAAGTTCACCCACGGTATTGTTCGCAGTAACAATACGGGCGTTTACCTCGCCATCGTGGCGCTGCTTGACAACATTCAGTGCTTTCTCGAGTCGTTCCTGGTTGCGGCCTGCCAGATAGAATGGAATGTCACGCTGGGCCAGGGATTCAGCGACCAGTTTACCTGTATAGCCACTGCCTCCGTAGATAAGCACCTGAAATTCGCTACTCATAAGTTGATCTCCTTTGGTTTATTGTCTGGTAAAAACATCAGGGTTAACGCTAGAAAAGCTATCTAAAAGTAGTCGCTCTAGGGGCTTTTCTGATGCTGTCTTGGGTATCGCGGCAACGATCTGCAGGTAGCTTGGAACAGCATTGTTATCCAGTCTCTCCCTGCAGTATTCAAATATGGCGAACTTGTCGAAGCTGGCCTCACTGCTGATTTCGATGGCGGCCACCAGGTCTTTTTCTCCAGCGGCGCCAGAAGTCGCTGGCACGCCGTAGACAAAAACATCCTCTATGGCAGAATGTTCGGCGAGTATTTTTTCGACAGCGGCAGTATCGATGAAATCACCATTGCGGCGCACGCCGCCGCCGCTGCGGTGCATAAAGTAGAGCCAGCCTGCCTCATCGCGGTACCCCATATCGCCCATGCGCAACCACCCCCCGACAGTCTTCTTCCGGGATGCTTCCGAATTCTTCAGGTAATGAACTTTGAGAGGCGTTTCTTCAACAACTGACCTGAAGACTATCTCGCCTGCCTGATAGGGCGCACATTCCCGGTCATTGTCGTCAAGAATTCGAGCTTCCATTCCGGGAAGAGGTTTGCCTATTGAGCCCTTGGGGCCCACTCCTGGAGGATTAATCGTAATACCTCCTTCAGCGGCACCGTAAAATTCAAAGATCTGAATGTCAAAGCGCTGCTGGAATGAGTCCCAAAGATTAGCGGGCATTCCCGCGCTTAAAACAAATCGCACAGGGTTGTCGGCGTCGTCGTCTCGTTCGGCCTCACTGTAAATCGCTGTAGTCATCCCACCCAGGAGATTGAAGCTGGTACATCCGTAGTGGCGAGTGATATTCCATAGCTGTGATTTACTGAACTTTCGGCTAATGACCATCCTCAGCCCCATGTACAGGCCCATCCCCAGGGTGATGATTTGTGCATTCGCATGGGTCAGGGACAAGCCTGTATAGGGCCTATCGCCAGGCCTAAGCCCGAACAGCTCGCCCATGGTGGCATTGCCACTGAAGCGAACGTGAGGAACAACAATAGCTTTGGGGTCACCGGTGGTGCCGGATGTGTAGAGATATTGCATTGGTGCCAGTGGATCGTTGGCTCGCACTGTGATGTCCGTTACCGGATTCGAGTAGATCACGTCCAGAGGGCGACAAAGTGACGAGTGTAAAAGTGTGTCCTTATCGATACCTGCGCCATGGCCAGACGAATCAAGCACCCATACCCACTTCAGTGCTGGCAGCGCCTCTAAGGCACTCAGAAGGCTGCCAAGCGCGTAATCTGCAACAATGACTCCTCGACACTCAGAGAAGCCCAGCATGTAGCTAAGCTTGTCGGGTTTGGTGCGGGGATCAATGGGAACAAAAACAGTATTTGTGATACTTGCACCGACCATTGCATCAACGAATTCGGGATGATTGTGCATCAGCAAACCGAAGGCTTCACCTTCAATCATGTGCTCTCGGTCAAGGGCTGCCGCTATACGCTGGCCGTTGTCCCATAATTGTTGGTAGGTCCGAACTTCTTCACTGAGGCTTCCATTGCTGGTCACATTCACAAAGGTTAACGCATCCAAATCCGGGTGGAGATCGCAATGTTCACTGACGATGCGGGCCATTACCAAAGTCTTGTCTGTAGAAATCGCCATTACTGGTCACTCAAGATAGTGATGACCATAGCTGCGGCATCTTCGCCAATGTAGCCACCGCCGTTTTCGGCCAGTGCAATGCGTGCACCACTTACTTGTCGGTCACCTGCCTCGCCTCGTAATTGCCAGGTCAGTTCCGCCAGTTGGGCCAGCCCGGTTGCCCCGATTGGGTGTCCTTTGCGCAATAGTCCACCTGACGGATTTACCGGGACCGAACCGCCCAGAGCGGTAGCCCCACTTTCCGCCATCTTTCCGCCATCACCGAGCCCGCACAGCCCAAGCGTTTCATAGTAAATTAGTTCGGATGGGGCAGAGGCATCATGTAATTCAATAACGTCAAGATCCTTTGGCCCAAGCCCCGCAAAGTTGTATGCGGCTTCGACCGAGGCTTCTGTTAAACGTACCTCATCTTCTGATTGATAGTCCCATCCTGAATTTAGTACTGACGAGCGTACGCGCACGCAGCGTGACTTGCCTAATTTGTGAGTCATCCGTTCACTAACTACTACCGCAGCGGCCGCGCCGTCCCCGATGGGGGAGCACATGGGTAAGGTCAGCGGGTAGCGGATATTTCTGGCCGCTAGAACCTGTTCAACGGTATTAATGTCCCGGAATTGCGCGTAGGGGTTAAGGCTGCCATGACGCGAGTTTTTTGCTGATATGGCCGCAAACTGCGCCTGCGTTGTGCCATATTCCTTCATATGATCTAGGGCCAAGGCCGCATAGATATCCATAAAGAAGGAATGCTTGCTACTCGTTGAATCTGCAGCATCGTCGCCCGATTGTATTCGCTGCCTGACCTCGCTTACCACTTTCTCAAAGTCTTCATAGTCGACACATCCATCGAAAACGGCGAATGTTCGCTCCTTCTCCGGGTGGTAAAGCTTTTCCGCTCCTACCACGAGAACAACATCGTAGTAGCCTGCACTTACCATAGCGCAGGCTTGCTGAAATGCGGTAGAAGCTGATGCACATGCGTTTTTGACATTGACCACGGGAATACCTCCGAGCCCGATCTCACGTAGTGCTACCTGGCCCGGAATGCACATCTGTCCCACCATGGTGCCGGCCGCCACATTGGCGTGGTAGGCAGCGTTTATGTCATTATTGCTAACGCCTGCATCTGCCATGGCGGCAAGGATTGCCTCTGCCGACAGGGATTTCAGCGAGCGCTGTATATGGTTCCCGAATGGTGTCATGCCGACGCCGGCGATGTAGGCCTTCATTTGCATCTCTTTGTCCTTACTATCGTGGCTGTCTCTCAAGCCTGAATAGGACAGCTTAGTGGTTCATCGCAGGTAATATTATGCTTGGAGGGGACATAAATCTGATTAAATCGGCCATAAAGGAGGTATGGTGGTACGAAACAAATTAATGAGCGGACCGTATGAAAGAGCTCTATGCTAGCGGTATTGATCAAATAGGACTCCAGCGCATGGTTTATGGCTTGAGCCCACTGGTTACCTACCTGAAAAGTCTCGATATGGATTTCGCGCCGTTTTTTGTGTTGGCTGGCCTGTCTCCGGAATCTATGAGAGACCCAAATGCAATAATGACTCTGAAGCAGGAGTTAGTCGTTACTAAGGCGGTTATTGATAAGTTGGGCGACCCTGCTCTGGGCCTATCCATTGGCCCCCGTTATCACCTTAGTACTTTTGGCATGTTGGGCATGGCTATGATGAGTAGTGAGAATCTTCATCATGCGCTACATACATTGAGCGGTTTCCATGGACTGTGTTGGACGCGCTTACGTTGGTGTCAACTGTTGGACAATGACACGGCCATATTAGAAGGCCGGGAGGTAGAGCCTCTAGAGCCCTGCCTTAATTACATGCTCGAGCGAGATTTTACTGCGCTAGTGGTGATGTGCAGCGAAATGCTGGGCAGGAAGTTAACTTTACAGGAAGTCTGTTTCAGCCATTCAGCGCCAAATCACGCACTAGAGTATGAAGCTATATTTGAGTGCCCAGTACGTTTTGGAGCCGAGCGTAATGCTTTGGTCTTTTCTTCCGACTGGCTTGAGGCAGCTCTGCCGCAAGCAAACCAGGCAGTTTTTGAGGTTTATAATGCTCAGTGCCATGATCTTCTGGGCCGCCTGGAGGGGGAGCACTCCTTTGTGAAGATGGTTGAGTGCATGGTGTTGGATGGTACTGGCAATTATCTGACTTTTGAGCAGTTGGCGGCCAGGCTCAATATCTCACCGCGGACTCTGCGGCGCAGGCTGGAGCAAGAGGGCACTACTTTCCAGGAGCTACTGGCAAAGGTGCGTAGCACCCTGGCTAAGGAGCTACTTTTAACAGGAAAGCTCTCTGTTGAGCAAGTTTCCGAACGCCTTGGCTACAGTGACGCAGGCTCTTTCTATCATGCTTTCAAACGCTGGACCGGAAAACCTCCAAGCGCCTTCCGCTAAATACGTTCTGGCCGGAACTATCAGATAGTTGTCCTACTCAAGCAGTTTTATTCACTGCTCGTTGATCTATGCTCGACTCCGCTTATCTAATAACTAAATGGCATCGAGGAGTGTGTAACGACATCGAACAGACAATTGCCAGTACTGTTTTTTATTGTATATTTAGATAAGTAAAAGTAAGGGAACACTATGTTCATTTCCGACCCCTATCGACGACACACGATGCCCGCACACTTTGGGCCTCTCGACCGCAAACAACAAGAAGCGCCTTTTTCCGCCTGGTATAACGACACCACAATGATTGCGGTGAACTATGTCACCGATGCAGAGGAATTGGCCGGTTATCTCCCAAAAGGTTTTGAGCCTGCAGAGGAACCTGTCATCACCGTGTATTTTTGCTGTAATAAAGATGTGGATTGGCTCGCGGGGCACGGCTACAACATGATAGGCGTGAACGCAGCGGTTGTTTTTAAAGGACAAGAAGAAACCCTAGAAGGGACCTACTCACTGGCTGTCTGGGAAAATCTCGCCGACCCCATTATTAGAGGACGTGAACTGCAGGGCATTCCAAAAATCTTTGCCGACATTCCTGATCATACTGAGCAAGACGGAAAATTCAGTACGAGCGCCAGCCACTTCGGTCACAAGATCATTGATATCGCGATTGAAAACCTGTTCCCGCTCAATGAAGAACTCATCGCGCAGTTCGCTGAAAGCCAAGTGGGAAAAGACCATCCAATGACCTGTCGCTACATCGAGGCGATGGGAGACCCGTCAACGGGTCTTAATCAAATCATCACCTTTCCCAGTGAAAGTATCCACCGTGAATTTCTAGTAGGTGAAGGCAGCGTGGAGTGGCAGCAACTCACATGGGAACAAAACCCCACCCAATTCCACATTGTCAACGCGCTTGCCGGCCTGCCTATTCTCTCTTACTTGCCATCCTTGGTGACCAAAGGCAGCATGAACGTAGAGCCAGAGGGTCGGCCAATGCGAGTGCTTAAATAATGACCATCGAAGAAATTAAAACCGTCTGCTTCGTGGGCAGCGGCACAATGGGTTGTTATAACTCAGTGATCGCCGCGCTGGCGGGGTATGAAGTTATCGTCATCGATCTTTCGGACGAAAAGCTGGCCAGCGTCTCTGCGCGACAAAAAGAATTGTCGCAACCTTTGGTCGACAGCGGTTTGATCACTGCTGACGAGGTTGACCGGGCCATCGCTCAGATCACTTTGACAAGCGATCTCGAACAAGGTCTGACAAACGCCGACCTGGTGAGTGAATCCGTGTTTGAACAGCTCGAACTGAAACGACAGGTGCACCGAAATCTGGAGTCACTGTGCCCAAAACACACCCTAATCACCACCAATAGCTCCTCACTGTTAGTATCGGAGATTGAAAGTGCCTTGGACGACGGAAGTCGCTTTGCGGCTCTGCACTTCTATCTCGGATGTCCATTGGTAGACATTGTGGGCGGTCCGCGAACCCGTCCCCAGGCACTTGATGTACTAGAACGCTATGTTGTCAGCCTCCACTGCACACCCTTGCGGTTGCAGAAGGAATACCCGGGTTACGTATTTAATGCCTTACTCACCGGTCTGTTTATTTCGGCACAACTTTTGGTCATAGAAGGCATAGCCAGTACGGAAGACGTGGACAGAGCCTGGATGGTTCACAGCAAGGGCGCACTGGGCCCTTTCGCGCTGATGGATTACATCGGCATTAATGTCTTTTACGAAACCTGGACCGATAAAAAAGATAACCCTCACGATCAATATCTTGCCAGTAAACTCACGCCCCTTTTTCAACCCTATATTGACAAAGGTACGACCGGCATGAGCGCTGGAGAAGGTTACTATCAGTATCCCAATGCGCGGTGTTTTGAAGCGGATTTTCTCAACAGAAAGACGCCAATAGAATCCCTCTACAAATTCATGATGGTCGCCGTTATTCAGCGCAGTTTGTTGGTTAAACTCGCCGGGGTTGCCAGCCAAGAGGATATCGACCAAACATGGAAAATTGGTGCAAGCTTGGAATCCGGGCCTTTTGAGGTGTTCAATCAATGGGGCGAAACAGCATTTTTATCCGAATTTGAACGATTGCAATCGATGACTCAAATCCTTCCGGAAGAGGAGCATGAGGCTGTTAAGAGTCTTTTCATTGAAGGTGTCTATGCCCCTGAACGGCTTTAGTATTGATACTGGCAAGTAAAGTCAGTGATGTTGGTAGAATCTGCTAATGAATACATATAAACGGCACCGATTCCCACCTGACATCATTTCTTACGCCGTCTGGCTCTACTATTGCTTCAATCTCAGCCACAGAGACATCGAAGATCTGCTTGCCGAACGAGGAATGACTGTCAGCCGAGAATCGATTCGCCTCTGGTGTATCAAGTTTGATGCCCTATACGCCCGGAGACTACAACACCTACATTGGACTGTGTAGGATAGTGCGTTAGGGAAAACCCTACGATTGAGGCTTAATCCCACTGGGCCTTGTGTCTGCTGGCCTCTCTCGCCAACAAAAAATCCGCACCAGGTGTGCTTGGGAAGGCTCAGACTGTGCCTATCCGACCATTGGTAGCCAACTGTGCAAAACTTGAGGACTTGCCACAGAGAGACACGGTATCAGTAAGTCAACGACATAGATCATATTATAGATGTCTGAGATAGCTTGTGCGCACCGGCGGCGGCTGCTATTTTCCGTACAGCATAAACCAAGCGTTTCATAGGACACCCCGTGGTCTATCAGCATTCTCATGATAGCGATGAAGTTATCGTCGCCGAACCCAACCGATCCGCCAGTTGGGAGGTAAACAAGATGGTATTACTCGCCATGTGCTGTTTGTCGGGCGTGATCGCCGGAGGCTTTGCATTACTTGGCGCTTGGCCTATCCTGCCATTTGCCGGTCTGGAAATGCTCGCTCTGGGTTCTGCACTTTACTACGTGTGCTGGAAACTGAGATATCGGCATGTTGTGACATTGAAAGCTGACAGCGTGCTGATTCAAAAAGGGCATTATCATCCGCGCCAGCAGTGGCGCTTTGATCGCGATAGCACGACGATACAGGTAATGACCCAACCACATCCGTGGGATGCACTGCAGATCAGCTTCTGTAACTGTGGAGAACAAGTGAGCCTAGGTGAATTTCTGAGCAAAGAGGATACAGAAAAGTTGTTGCATCTGCTGCGTGAACAATTTCGCATTCAGGCTCACTCAGAAAATGGACAGAGAGATTTTTAATCGTCGCGAAGTGCAGGAAAAATAAACGGGCTGTTCAGGAGATTTCCTCACTGATACTGCCGACTGAACTGTAGAAATTCGCGAAATGCACGGTAATCTAATCCCGATTCTCACTCGTACTCCGTAACTCGAATTTTTTCCAAATCTTCACTGAGTAGTTTATGGCCCGCTAGGCACCGACCACATTCGAGCCCGCAACAAACCTGTCCTCCAGATACCCAATAATATGCCCCGACTCATATAGCCACTCAACCTGCCCGTCGCCACCCTCAACCCGCAGACAGGGCACCTTCAAATCCCCGCCGCCCGCCAATAATTCTCCCCGGGCAGTCTCTGACCGTTTCACGTCCCGCGTCTCAATGCTCAACGACTGCCGCTTCATCGCACGACGCACTTTCACGCAGAACGGGCAGGCCTTGTACTGATACAACGTCAGGCTGGCGGTGTGGAGATCAATCTGGGCCTGCTGCTTTGGACGTCGCTGGATGCCCTTAGGAGGAAAGGTCCAGTTGAAGAACAATATCAGTTTGCCGAGGATCAGGCGGATGATGACCATGGTGTCTCCAGTGAGTTGGGATGGTTGACGGCTCTTCGTTATGAACGGGGGACGCGGGCATTGATTACACGGATGTTGCGACGATCAAGTCAGTGGAGAATACCGATGTCCTACGCCGGATATTATCCCGGGTGAACACGGGGCAGTCCACTTACGCCTCCAAGCGGATCTCCACCAATATCAACTGTTCAGCGATTGTGGCCAGGCTTGTCTCGACGACCTCTTTATTAGCATCCAATGCCAGACCGTAGACCTTCGCATCTCTGGGTAGAGCATGGATGAAACGGCGCACCCCCTCCCGCAATGCCTCGCTATCACCCTCCAGTAATACTGCAGTGCCTGGATAGCGCTGCCGGGCAATTTCTATCTCAACCGCAACTCCCTCCCCCCGGAAGTTCAGCCACCACCGGGTATTTCGGCTGGACAGCAGGCGCACAATATTGCCCTCCTGCGTGTAGCTCAGTGGCGTGCTGAGTTTACGGCCGCTTTTGCGTCCAGAGAAATGGACGATACCGATATTGTGGCTGGTAATGCCATGCAAAGGCGAGCGGAGCAGGCTGCGCATTACCGGATTGAGGCAGTAGCGATAAAAGCGGTTGCTGGCACTCATGATGCTGTCACCCCTGACCTGCCGACTCGGGTCATGGAGAGTCGCCCCTATGCCCGGCAGAGTCGGATGCTCACTCTATGCATAACGCTATGATGTCTATAAAAAATGGTGGGCCCAGAAAGATTTGAACTTTCGACCTGCCGATTATGAGTCGGATGCTCTAACCAACTGAGCTATGGGCCCCAATAAGAAGGTCGCTATTATAGATAAGAAAGGCTCTGTGGCACAGACCCGAGCACAATTTTTATTATTCGATAGAAAGCG
>TARA_B110000902_G_scaffold257995_1_pt1 | contig 12857 bp, 11 predicted proteins | sample TARA_B110000902 | Tara Oceans TARA_B110000902 (sample SAMEA4398009) | marine metagenome | biome: Polar Biome; feature: [SRF] surface water layer (ENVO:00010504); material: water (ENVO:00002006), including particulate matter (ENVO:01000060) such as... | depth 5 m | reverse complement strand
TATTTTTTCACTTTTAATTGTTTAACACATACGGGTGTTTTTTTTTTAATTTTAAAATTTTTTTTATAATTTTTAAAATTTTTGGGTTCAAATCCTATCAACAAAATTCACTATTTAAACATATCATTTTTAAAGGATGCTCTACACGATTTTTACGGTCGAAATTCCAAAAAAAAAAAAACTGGTGTTTTACAATATTTACAAAAATGATATCACGGGTCCTGAGTTTACAAGTTCAGCCTATTTTAGTATATATAAAACACGAGAGGAAATTGTTTCGGAAATTCTAGATATTTATCGTTTGCCGCCAACAGTTGAACAGTTGAATGCTGCATTTTCTTTTGAAATTTTATATTATATTTTAGAAGTGTTTTTGAATCACGTGGGGAATGCAAATTCTTTAAAAAAAATTTTAGGGTATCTTCCAGTGCGTTGAAAGGTAAAAAAACAATTCAGCGAATTATCTGGGATCACAGACCTACCTAAAGAAGCACCACCTTTTGATCCGAAGGAATTGACTGCAGTACATTTGTTAATTGCCTTAGCAAGTAGTGACTTTTTTTCTGATTATCATTATTTGTTTTGTGGATCTTTAAAAAAGGCTCGATTGGTTCGTTGTCAAGATATTATCCAAAATACAAGTGATTATACCCTTAAGGTTACTTCTAGAGCTTTTGTGTATCTTATTAACAATACTGAAAATATTGAAGATAAGGTAAAATATCAAACATTATGGGAAGATTTTATTTTTGACACAAAAACTTTGGTTGATTTAATGGTTCCTGAAGATTCGTAAATTTTTATGTCGTTTTAGCTGGTACTTTTAGGGGTTCAAATCCTCATAAACGAAAACAGTATTTTAGATGAATAATAGTTTTTTAAAAAATAAGAACACAAAAAATTTTAACAAAAATGGTTTAGTTAACGTTTTTCAACAAAAATGTCCTGACTTTTATAAAAAAGTTATTGATATTTCTCAGGTGGATGTTTCTACGTATATTAATTATTATTTTTACAAACCTGTACAAAAAAGGTTACCTTTGGTCGCTTGTATGCCAAATATTGTTGATTTTTATTTAACATTAAATAAAAAACAGTTATGTTTGCTTATTCTAGAGATCATTTTAAAAAGTTCGACTTTGCGCGATACTGGTTCCCCCGTAAGCAAAATTAGGTTATTAATAAATAATAAGCTAAAGTTTATCGAAAGTTATGCTGTGTTGGATTTGTACTTTAATTTAAGTTGTGGTAATACCGATCCTTGAGTTGCACAGCAATATTTGGATTTTATAGGCGCTTTTAAGGCGGATAAGCAAAATTTTATAGGTGTTTTAGATTCTAGTCCAAAAACTTACGTGGGTTTGCCTACTATTGAGACTTTCTATAAATTTTTAAAACAACGCGACAACAAGACTTTGGCACAACGAAAATCGATTTTAAAATTACGCCGTAATTTTTTTAATTTTAAGTTAAGTGATTGTTGTTTAAAAGTGCTTCGTATTTATCAGGCACGTGTTTTGTATTTAATCACTACTTTGCTTTTTCGTTTTTCTAAGGTTGATTTTTTTCAGGTTGAGATAAGGCATACTGCTTTAGAAAAGTATGCCCAACCATACATTGTTTTGAACGTTAACCTTCGAAATATTTTTTTGCCGCTAAATTCTTTTAGCTTGAAAAAAGGTCTTTCGTTGCCGACCTCCTTTACTCTTAAAGACTGAATAAGTTGTTCTTCAAACACTTTTCCTAACTTTAATTTAGGTGGGCTTCACAGTAATTCACCTTTTCAACAGGATCAGTTAGTGCACTATGGTAATCAGGCTGTAATTTTGGGCGATGTTCAACTCTCAAAAAGTTGTGTTGATGCAATAAATGCCATCCAAAAAATGTCTTTTACGCTTGATCCTGCAAAAACAAATGTTTTTAAAGCCGGTTCTAAGTTTTCCGCTTTGTGAGAAGCTGATTATCCAATTTTGGATTCTAATGGTTTAAATTCAGTGGGGTTAGACATTTTAGGTTTAAAAAAAGTGATTGACACTTTTCAACGCAAAAAGAAAAAACTATCCCCTGATTTGATTGCTGAGCGTGAAGAAATTCGCATTCAAATATCTAAAGAGTACCCTAGTTTGCCTACTAATACGGATGCTTTCAAAAAAGTTTTTCATCCTAGGCAATATCATATTTTATCTTACTTAGATCTAAAACAAAAAAAACAGGCCGAAGAAGCTAGCCGTTTAATTTCTAAAAAAATCGATAAAAAAAATATTCGTCAAGTTGTCGAATACATTTATGATGTTTATGAGGATTCTAGCTTTCATTTCGAGTATTTTTTAGATTTTAGAACTCGTGTTTACAGTTCTGGTTGACCTATCGGGAGTACACAAGGTATTTTTAAATACTTTTTGTTATCAAAAAATTCAAAAACTGTACAGTTACCGCCTCAAACTGCACTTTTAGAAAGGATGAAAATTGAGTCTTTAAAAAAAGGTTAAAGAAAATACAGGTCAGTTTATAGAAAATTTTTTTAGAGTTCTTTTTTCGGTAGTTTATAAAAATTTTAAAGTTTTGTTTATAAATTCTTTAAATTTTTATTCAGGTTCAAATCCTGACAACTCTCATTTTTTTAAGTTGCTTGTTTTTTTTTCGGGTAATTGTACTTTTTGTTCTTTTTTTTTGATGTTTCAAATTTCCTATGTTATATTTTTAGTTTTCTTTTGTTTAGCTTGTTTTTTTGAATTTATAGTTTTTAACGAGGAAGTTTTACTTACTCTTTGTTTTTTATTTTTTATATTTTTTGTTTTTAATACCACGGGTAATTCAATTTTTAATAGTTTTAAAGATCGTGGTTCAAAAATTGAGTTTGATCTATTTTTAGGTTTTATTTCATTACGTAAAAATCATTATTTAAATTTTTTTACAAAAACTAAAGTTGGATCTTTAGTTTTAAATTTTAATATTATAGAAGATTTATGTACAATTTTTTTTTTTGAGCATAGCGTTTTTCATAAATTTTCTATTTTAAAAACGTTTTCTGATTACGCAAAAAATAGTTTGTTAACATTATATCGTTCACAACAAGCAATAACACTTGCAGGTCATAAAAAAAGTGTTTCTATTTTATTGTACCCTATCACAAATAATAGGTTATCACAGAGAACTTTAATAAATTTCTCAGAAGGTTTTGCTAACAGTATTAATATACAAAACTATAACAACCTTTTAAAAAAAATTTAAAATAAATATTAAGTTGTACATCGGAAATAGTTTAAAGGTAAAACAGTAGTTTGTCATATTATAAATTAAGAGTTCAAATCTCTTTTTTCGAGTAGTTGAAAATTTCAAAATTTATTTTGTAGTTTTGGTGAGTATAGTTTAATGGTTAGAACAATAATTTGTGGTATTAAAGATAGTGGTTCAAATCCATTTATTTGCCTTCGCGAGGTTAACTTAGGTAGGTTAAAGTGATTGTTTTGTAATCAATTTACAATGGTTCAAATCCATTATTTCGCTTTGATGTTTTTTTTTTCACCCCTTGAGCAATTTTCAATTAACAAATTGTTAAGTATAACAATTTTCTGTTTTGATTTTTCTATTACAAATTCTACTGTTTTAGTTGTTTTTTCTTCTGTTTTTGCTTTTTTATTTTTTACTTTATCGTGTGCTAACGCAAAAATTATACCCGGAGGTTGGCAGTCTATAGCTGAGTTCATATATGAATTTATTTATTTTAATGTACTTTCAGAGAATGTTAAAAAAAATGGTTCTTTATATTTTCCTATGTTATTCACTATTTTCACTTTTATATTATTTTGTAATATGTTAGGTATGATCCCTTACAGTTTTACTGTTACAAGCCATATTGTTGTTACTTTAGGTTTAGCTATGATGGCTTTTTTAGCTATTAATATTATTGGTATAAAAACACATGGTTTTCACATGTTATCGTTATTTTTACCTTCCGGCGCCCCAATTGCTTTAGCGCCCTTACTTGTTATGATTGAACTAGTTTCTTACAGTTTTCGTGTTATTAGTTTAGCTTTGCGACTTTTTGCTAATATGATGTCAGGTCATTGTTTGTTAAAAATTTTAGCCGGTTTTGCTTGAACGATGCTTTCGTCAGGTGGTATTTTAACAATATTACACCTTTTACCATTAATTGTAATTTTTGCAATCGTAGGTTTAGAGCTTTCTATAGGGTTTTTGCAAGCTTATGTTTTTACTGTATTGCTCTGTATTTATTTAAACGATGCTATAAGCTTACATTAACTAAAATAGCATAAAGGTAGTGCTTCGAACTCATATTTCGGAAGTACCGGTTCAATCCCGGTTTTTGGTATCTTATAACTTAATTGGTAGAGTATAACGCTGATAACGTTAATTGTAGGAGTTCAAATCTTCTTAAGAAAAATAATTTTATACTTTTAAGTTTGCTATTATTTTAGTTATTTTTGAATTGTTTATAATTTTTTACATAAAAATTGATGTTATTGTATATTATATTATTACCTGTTTTAGGTTGTTTTTTTTTATTTTTTATACCCGAAACTAATAAAAAATTAGTTAAAAATTTTAGTTTATTTTGATCCTTAGTAATTTTTAATATTACCTTTTTATTATTATTTTATTTTGATCCTTCGAATATACAATTTCAAATGGTTGACTCTTGTGGTTGGTTAAATGTTTTAAATATAAATTTTGTTGTAGGTATTGACGGTTTAGCTTTATATATGATTTTATTAACGGCATTTTTAATACCAGTTTGTATCTTACTAGCTTGGGGTAAAAGTGTTGGGAATTCTATTAAAAATTATTGCATTTCTTTTTTATTTTTAGAAAGTATCCTTTTTATTGTTTTTACAAGCTTAGATCTTGTTATATTTTATTTGTCCTTTGAGGCTGTTCTAATACCAATGTTTTTAATTATAGGTTTTTATGGTTCTCGTGAGCGTAAAATTCGATCTGCTTATTTATTATTTTTATATACACTTATAAGCTCTATTTTAATGTTTATAGCTATTCTTTATATTTATTTTAAGTTTGGTACAACGGATTATATCACATTAAAAACTATACAGTTTGATGTTATTTCTGAAAGGTTTTGTTGATTTGCTTTTTTTTTATCATTCGCCGTGAAAATGCCTTTAGTACCTTTTCATATATGGTTGCCTGAAGCACATTGTGAAGCTCCCACTTCGGGATCTGTTATCCTTGCAGGTATTTTACTAAAATTAGGTGGTTTTGGGTTTTTACGTTTTTCTATAGGCTTATTTCCTGATTCGTCTGCTTATTTTACACCTTTAATATTTACTGTTAGTATTTTAGGTATAGTTTATGCTTCTTTAACAACTATACAACAGATTGATCTGAAAAAAATAATAGCTTATTCTTCAGTAGGTCATATGGGCGTTGTTACTATTGGTATTTTTTCTTCAACAACACAAGGTATTTTGGGTAGCGTTTTATTGATGGTAAGTCACGGAATCGTTTCTGGTGCTTTATTTTTATGTATAGGTTTTCTTTATGAGCGTCATCATACTCGTATTGTTAAGTACTATAGTGGTTTACACACAACAATGCCTTTATTTTCGACGTTTTTTACGATTTTTACAATGGCTAATATTGGCTTACCTGGCACAAGTAGTTTTGTAGGTGAATTTTTAATTATTGTTGGAAGTTTTTTAATGAATACTCTCGCAGGTTTATTTTGTGCCTCGGGCATGGTTTTAGGTGTTTGTTATTCTTTATGGTTGTTAAATAAAATTTTATTTGGTAACACAAAAATAGTTTCTATTGTAAATTTTAAAGATTTAACTCGAATAGAGTTTTTTTGTTTACTACCCTTTTTGTTTTTAACTTTACTTTTAGGGATTTTTCCTGAGCTTATAATAAATTATGTGTATATTGTTTAAAATTTTATAATTGCAAAGAAGAGCAATGGTTGTTCAACTGTTTCATCCGCAGGATATAATTGGTTCGAATCCAATCTTTGTATTTTTAAAAGTATTAATTTAAGATGGCAAGTTTTTCATATATTATAAAAAACCCTAGGGTTATAAATAAAAAGAATAAAAAAAATTTAAAATTACGCGGCAACCCTCAAAAAAAAGCTGTATGTTTACGAATTTTTACATTATCACCAAAAAAACCAAACTCAGCAAACCGTAAAGTTATAAAGGTAAACCTTTTACAGTATAATAGTACTTTGGTTGCAAAAATTCCTGGTGAAAACAGTGCTTTACAGCAACACTCGACTGTTTTGATAAAAGGGGCTTCTATTCGAGACCTTATTGGTGTAAGCCATATAGCTACTAGAGGTAAGTTTGATTTACTAGGTGTTTCTGGTAGAAAAAATTCAAGGAGCCTTTACGGTGTTAAAAAATCACTATAATTTAAATTGATGTTGGTAAACTTTCATATATTTTATTTTTTTGCAAGTTTTTTGTTGTTGTCAGCATTTTTTGTTATTTTTTCTATAAACCCTATATTTTCAGTAATGTTTTTAATACTATCCTTTTCTAATGTTAGTTGCTTATTATTTTCCTTAAACTTAGAATTTTTACCCATAGCTTTTCTAGTCATTTATGTTGGGGCTATATCTGTGTTATTTCTTTTTGTTTTAATGACTTTAAATATTAAATTAGCAGAGTTGCACGAAAATTTTTATAATTTTGTACCAGTCCTTATCATTTTTGGTGTTATTTTTTTGCTTGAATTACTCCTAATACTTTCCGGCGATTTTGGTTCGTTTGATTTTCGTGAGAATTCATTGCTGTTGTTATCAGATTTTTTATTTAAAACAAGTCAAGAAAATGATTTTATAAACTTTATAACAGCTAATACTAACATTCAAAACATATCGCAAACACTTTTTTTTGATTTTATTTATGAATTTTTATTAGCTGGTTTTGTTTTATTATTTGCTATGGTTGGCGCTATTTTAATCACTATTGAAAAAACTTTTTTAAAAAAAACTCAAAATGTTTATTCTCAAATTTTACGAAATTATAACAACAGTTTGGTTTCTTATAGTTAAAATATAATCAAAAATTTTTGGGAACATTTTTATTCTAAATGTAACTAAATATACTAGTAGCTTGTAGTTTAATGGTTAAAACGTAATATTCATAATTTTATTAGTGTAGGTTCAAATCCTGCCAAGCTAATTTTTTCGATACTGGTGAAACTGGTAAACACGATCGACTTAAAATCGATTGCATTATTTGCTTAAACGTTCAAATCGTTTGTATTGAAATTATAATTTTGATGGATCTTTTTACGTTATTTAATTCTTATTTTTTTTTAAATTTCACAATTTTTATATTGGCAGTTTATATATTATGTTCAATTTGTTTTAATATTTATTTTAACACATCTGAAGGTTATGCTTATCCTCCATTATTAAATACGTCTACTCAAATATCAAAATATATACTTTTTTTTATTTTATTATTGTTAATTTTTAAAATAGATTTTAGTTTTAATGGTTTAGTTGATACTGCCTTTGCTTTAAATGAGGTTTTTCAGTTAATATTTTTAACTTCTGCTATTTGCGTGTTTTTTATTATAGGCGATTACTACCCTTCAAGGTTTATCAACAAATTTGAATACGATATTGTATTAATTTTTGCTTTATTTGGTTCTTTTAACCTTTGCTTTTCTAATGATTTTTTATTAATTTATTTAAGCATTGAATTGCAAAGTTTATGTATGTATATTCTTGCAACATTTCAACGAAATTCTGAGTATAGTACAGAAGCAGGTTTAAAATATTTTGTGCTTGGTAGTGTTGTTTCTTGTTTATTACTTTTAGGGTTTTTACTGTTATATTTAACAGCTGGGTCTACGTGTTTTGAGTTTATAAACAATTTAATTAGTTCAAAAAGTAATACACCATTTATTGGTTTGATTTTTGTCCTTTGTGCTTTTATTTTTAAAGTAGGTGGTGCTCCATTTCATTTTTGATTATGCGACGTTTATGAAGGTTCTTTAATAAGTTCTACTTTATTTTTTTCTGCTGTACCTAAAATTATAATTTTTAGTATAATATTAAACATTTCACAACAAACTTTTTTTTTGTTTAATGATTCTTGGTTTTATTTATTTTTTGTGTCAAGTTTATTATCTATTATTATAGGTTCTATTGGTGGTTTATACCAAAAGCGTTTAAAACGTTTATTAGCTTATTCTACAATTGCGCACACAGGCTTTATTTTATTAGGTTTTTTAGGTAATAATCCAGAATCTTTAAAGTCAATTACTTTTTACATCAGTATTTACACAATTTTAACTTTATCTGTTTTTTGTATTATATTTGCTTGTTTAATTTCAACTAAAATTTTCCCTAAATATATTGTTAGATGAACTTCCTCTGCATTAAAAAATATAGTTTTTATAGGTAGTTTTACTTTAATATTATTTTCAATTGCAGGGATACCTCCTCTAGTTGGCTTTTTTAGTAAATTTTTTGTGCTTTTTTCGGTTATAACCCAACATTTTTATGTAACTTCAATTATTGTTGTTGTTTTTAGCGGTGTTGCTTGTTATTACTATATACGCCTTATAAAAACTTTTTTTTTTCATAAAACGAAAAAAAATTACTTATGATTATCTACTAATAAAACTCAAAATATTGAGTTTATTTTAGCTGGTACATTATTTTTTAACGTATTTTTTTTTTTTAAACCAAATACATTATCAGTATTTTGTTCTATTAATAGTTTGGCTTTTTTTTAGATGGGTTATAGCTTAATTCGGTAAAGCGGTAATTTTTGATATTATGTATTCTGGGTTCAAATCTCAGTAACCTTTTTGTTTCTCTAATTTTTTTTTTTGGTGGTACTTTCTTTAAAAAAACAACCTATCGTTCAAATTTTTAATGATCATTTAATTGATTATCCTACACCTTCAAATTTAAATTTATTTTGAAATTATGGTTTTTTAGCTGGCATGTGTTTAGTTATTCAATTAGTTACTGGTATTGCTTTAGCAATGCATTATACGCCTCATGTAGATTTAGCTTTTTTGAGTACTGAGCATATTATGCGTGATGTTAATGGTGGTTGATTACTACGTTATATGCACGCAAATGGCGCTTCTATGTTTTTTATAGTTGTTTATATCCATTTAGGGCGTGGTTTGTACTACGGCTCTTATGCAGAGCCTAGAGGTTTAGTTTGATCTTTAGGTGTTATTATATTACTGCTTATGATGGCTACAGCTTTTTTAGGTTATGTACTCGTTTGAGGTCAGATGAGTTTTTGAGCTGCAACAGTTATAACAAATTTTTTTACAGCTTTCCCAATTATTGGCGATAAAATCGTTACTTTACTTTGAGGTGGTTTTGCTGTTGATAATGCAACTTTAAATAGATTTTATAGTTTTCATTATTTAGTACCCTTTTTAATATCAGGTATTGTTATAGTACACATGGCTGTAGTTCATTATGATGGTTCAAATAACCCTTTAGGTATATCCTCACAATCAGACAAAATAAGTTTCTTTCCTTACTTTTTTATAAAGGATGCTTTAGGTTTTGTTGCTTTTTTAGCTTTTTTTTCGTATTTTATTTATTATTCACCAAACTACTTAGGACACACAGATAATTATATACCAGGAAATCCCATGGTAACTCCTGAGCATATTGTACCTGAATGGTATTTTTTACCAGCTTACGCTATCCTAAGATCAATACCTAACAAACTATTAGGTGTTTTAGCATTATTCGCAGCGATTTTAGTTTTATTAGTTTTACCTTTTGTAAATACATCTGAAGTTAGGTCATCTTTGTATAGACCTTTACATCAAAAACTTTTTTGATTACTTGTAGCTGATTACATATTTTTAGGTTATTTAGGTCAGCAAGTTCCCGAAAGTCCTTTTACTGAAATTGGTCAGATTGCTTCAATTTATTATTTTGCTTATTTTTTATTTTTAATACCTTTCTTAGGTCGTTTCGAAAAATTTTTGAGATTGGTTTAAATTAGTAGGTTTTTTCACATTTAGGGCTTGTTGGATATTTAAAAAGTTTTTTTATAATTTTTTAAATTTTTAGGTTCAAATCCTAAGTATGCCGTTTTTTGTAAAAATATTTTTGGATTTATTGTTCGCAAAAAAAGGGTGGGTGAATTGGTTATACCGCTAAATTGTAAATTTAGTATCTTTTGATATACAAGTTCAAATCTTGTCCCTTTAATTATTCGGTAGAAAACTTAGTTTTAGTTTTATCTATTTTTTTTAGGATTCTCATTAAAAATAAATTTGAGTTTGATTTTGGCTCAGTATGAACGTTATCAAAGTATTTTAACATGCTAAAATTTTACTTTACTATCAGAGTAAAAAAAAATTTTTTATAAAATAAAAAATATAATTTTTTCATTTTGTTTTGTTTTTTAAGATCAGACCAATAATATAGCTTAAATTATATTAGTCGAAGACCTTTAGCAAGCTTGCAAGAGTTTTTTGCCTGATTAGCTCTGAAATAAAAGCTAAATTCTTATGAATCGCAGTTTAGAATATTGGACAATGAATTTACGTTTGATCCAGTGACTTTGAGTGGTACGAAAAAAACTATTTTAAGTTTACCATATTGTAATAAACAATGATTATTACTTTAAAAATTTTCTCAAATTATGTGCCAGAAGTGTCGGTAATACATAAAAAATAAACGTTATACGAAAATACTAGGCCTAAATAACGTTTAGGGTAAAATAAAAATAAAAAAAAAACAGCAAATTTTTTGCTTTTTTTTTAATTTTATATTTTTTGAGTTATTTTTTTGAGGTGTAGAATGGATTTTTTAACGATAAAATGTATAAAACATTCGGAATTTCTTTTGTGAAAACAACTCTCAAAAAACAACAAACAATTAATTATAACTTATAAAAACAATATGTTAAGTTTAATGTTTTAACTAACCCTGATTACGTGAAAGTTTAAGTAGCAAACAGGATTAGAGACCCTATTAGTTTAAACCATCAACAATTATTTTTTTTTTATTTAAAATAAGCGAAAGCAAAAAAATAAGCCTGAATAGTAAGATCGCAAGGTTAAAATTTAAAAAATTAGGCGAGGGAAAATAAAATTTTTGGATTATGCTAATTAATGTGAAACAACGCACAAACCTTACCTTTTTTTGAATGATTCGACAGTTTTTTGTAAAATATTCAAAAAATTTACCTTTTCACAAATGTTGCATGGTTGTCGTCAGATCTTATTTTAAGACGTTTGGTTAATTCCAGTAAAGATCGAAACTTTTTTTTATTATTAAAAAGTAATTAAATATTACAATACTTAATAAAATAGCTTCCTAAAAGGTTGTTGAAAAAAAATGACGCCTAAATCTTTATGGCTTTAATATTAAGGGCTTTTGGTGTAATATAATGAAAAAGACAAAAAGTAATTTTGTAAAAAAAATCCTAATTAATCGAAAAATTTTTCACTGTTCGGATTGTTTTTTGCAACTCAAAAATATAAAGGCAGAAAAAACAGTAATGTTAGTTTAGAGTACCAACGTGAATTACCAAATTTTCCCTGCACTTATCGCCCATCGCTTCAAAAAATTTTATTTTAATTGAACCTATAAAATTTTTATTACCTTTACAGGTGTACTCATTATGAAAGTGTTGTAATATCATCAGATATTAAACTGTTAAGGTATTTTTATAATTTTGTAGGGTTTTTAAACTAAAAAATTTTGAATAAGTTGTAACAAAGTAACCGTATATGAATATGCTGTTGGAACAAGATAAATTAAAAATCGAATAAGGGAATATAGCTTAATTGGTATGGCTTTTATGTTGCATGTAAAAAATTGTTGGTTCAAGTCCAACTATTTCCAAAGGATTTAATTATATAAGTGTTAAACTCAAAAATTAACATAAAATTTTGTTAGTCAAGACTTATAGAAAAACAAGATACCTTTTGGGAAAATAGTAAAAATTCAACAAAATCAATAACTTATTTTCTTAAATTTTGAGTTTTTTTTAATTTAGATGATTTTGCAAGCAGCAAAACTAATAGGTGCAGGTTTATCTACAATTGCTTTAGCTGGTGTTGGTGCTGGTATTGGTACTGTATTTTCAGCTTTAATAACAAGCGTAGCTCGTAACCCTCATTTAATGAAACAATTATTTGGTTACGCAATTTTAGGCTTTGCTTTAACTGAAGCAATAGCATTATTTGCTTTAATGATGGCCTTTTTAATTTTATTCACTTTTTAATAGTGCTTCTTTAGGTATTTTTGGTTTTGTAGCTTAATCAGGTAAAGCAGGTGATTTTTAATCATTAAATTCTCGGTTCAAATCCGCGTAAAGCCAAAATTTTTGATGGTTCAAAGTTATTTTAGTATTTTTTTTTTTTTTCGTTAAGTATTTTATTATCGACTATAATATTTTTTTTATCTTATTTTGTTTCCTCAAAATCTGATGATACTGAAAAATTATCAGCTTATGAATGCGGTTTTAACCCTTTTGTGGATTCTCGTAATGAGTTTGACATAAAATTTTATTTAGTTGCTATCTTATTTATAATTTTTGATTTGGAAATTAGTTTTTTATTTCCTTTTTGTTCAGGTTGTGACCTTTTTGATTTTAGTGGTTTTTTTTCGATGACAATTTTTTTATTTTTATTAACAATAGGTTTTATATACGAATGGCAAAAAGGTGCTTTAGATTGAAATTAAACACAATATGGCGGAATTGGTATACGCGACAGTCTTAGGATCTGTTATTACTACAAGTTCAAATCTTGTTATTGTAAAATAAGCTTAGTTTAATTGGTAAAACATGGAACTTCAAATTCTACATTAAAGGTTCAAAACCTTTAGCTTATGAATTATTTAATATTAGATGGCACAAAAAATT
>TARA_B110000902_G_scaffold62253_1_pt1 | contig 12887 bp, 8 predicted proteins | sample TARA_B110000902 | Tara Oceans TARA_B110000902 (sample SAMEA4398009) | marine metagenome | biome: Polar Biome; feature: [SRF] surface water layer (ENVO:00010504); material: water (ENVO:00002006), including particulate matter (ENVO:01000060) such as... | depth 5 m | reverse complement strand
CGCCAGTCTCCCTCCAAATAGTATCTTGGATTCTGCTTTTGCCTTAGCAGCATATTTAGCGTATATCGCTTGATTTTCGTTATCATTTATGGGATAATGCGGTTCATTATCGTGACTCGACTCAGCAGAAAATTCCTTGCTGATAACCGTAGACTTCTGAGTTCCAAATTCAAAGTGTTTGTGCTCAATGATTCGAGTATATGGGATCTCAGCATCTGTATAATTTACGATAGCGTTTGACTGGTAGTCTTTGATGTCCAAAACTTGATTTTCCCAACGCATACTACGGTAGGACAATTCCCCTTCACTATAATTAAAGAACGCATCTATTCTTCCTGTATAAACCGTTTTTACGGCCATGCTATCCCAGCTATTTCTATCGGCTAGGTAATCTACATTGGTTCTCACTTCGATACTGTCTAATAGTCCATCAATCAACTTATTGTACCCCCCAATTGGGATACCTTGATAGCGGTCATTGTAGTAATTATTATCATAGGTATATCTTAGCGGTACACGTTTGATGATGCTTGCTGGCAGATCTGTACAATCTCGTCCCCATTGCTTTTTAGTATATCCTTTGATCAACTTCTCGTAGATGTCTGCACCCACTGTAGATAGTGCTTGCTCTTCCAAATTAGCAGCTTTCTCTTTTAGCTTTAGCTTTTGAGAATCTACCATTTCTTGAGCCTCTGTCGGTGTCTTCACATTCCAGAGTTGACTAAAGGTGTTCATGTTAAACGGAAGATTATATATCTCGCCTTTAAAATTAGCTACTGGACTATTGATAAAGCTATTAAACGGCACAAATGAATTGACGTAATCCCATATCGTTTTATCATTGGTGTGAAATATATGTGGGCCATACTTATGCGTATGTATTCCTTCTACCTCTTCACAATAAATATTACCTCCTACATGATCCCTTTTCTCAATCACCAGGCAAGTCTTACCGCTTTTCGTTGCCTCATGAGCAAATACACTACCAAATAGTCCAGATCCTACTATCAGGTAATCATATTTTGATGTTTGACTCACTCGTTGTGGTTTAGATACAGCTCCGCCACCTCAGTCACAAAGACTGATTTGGCAAAAATCACATAAAAAAGCATTTACTACTTACTCCAAAGTAGCAGATGCTCGTGCATATAGGTATCTGCTTTCACCAACTTAAATTCTGCAGGCGTATAACACAGATACTTTATTTTTTTATTCAGTTTAATTTCTGCTTTTTGAACAAGTTCAAAAGCATATTCTCTGTCAATATTCCCCACTAAGATTAAATCAATCACCTCACTGGATAATCCCTTTGCTAATTGACCTACAACTAGCACAAGTTCTAAATCTCCTACTTCGTCAACAATTTTTTCAACTATTTTGTCTAACCCCGTAAATTTGAGCAATATATTATTGATATCTCCGTATAGTGGATGCTTGGTATTTGCCCTGAAATATTTTTTGTTTCCTTCCTGATTGGACTTCAATAGCCCTGCGGATTCAAGTTTATTTAATTCCAATCGAATAGCATTCGTTGAATCGCCAAACTCTGACTCTAAACCTCTGAGATACGAACTATTGCTACTGTTTAAAAAAAACTTTAACAGTAACTTGATTCTAGTTTTAGAAGATATCAGGGTTTCTATCATTCTCTATTCTGAGTAACAAAACTACTCAATAATCGGGTTTTATTACAATCGTTCGTCTATAAGTTCTTTGGGTAACGATGATTTCACATCATAAACAATACCGCCATCTGACAGCATAGATCTTAGGTCAAGTTTTTTAAACTGATCGTGAGAAACAGCATGCACTATTGCAGCATAATTATTTTTCACATTATCAATCATATCAATATCGTATTCTTTTTTAACCTCGTCTTTCATGACCCAAGGATCATATACATCAACACTAGTGCCAAATTCTTCGAATTCATTAATAATATCTATTACTCCAGAATTACGAATGTCAGGGCAATTTTCCTTAAATGTAATACCCAACATGAGGATTGACGCTCCTTTTATCTTGTGGCCATTTTGAATGAGCATTTTCACCACTTTCTTAGCCACATGAGCACCCATGTTTTCATTTATTCTCCTACCCGATAGAATCACCTCAGGATAATAACCGAGTTGCTGAGCCTTGTGTGTAAGATAGTATGGATCTACTGAGATACAGTGCCCTCCAACCAATCCCGGTCGAAAAGGCAAGAAATTCCATTTTGACCCAGCTGCTTCAAGTACTTCAAGTGTATCTATACCTACTCTGTCAAAGATAAGAGCCAATTCATTTACAAATGAAATATTCAAATCTCTCTGACAATTTTCTATAACCTTAGATGCTTCTGCAACTTTAATAGAGGATGCTCTAAATGTTCCTGCTGTTATTATGGACCTATACAGCTCATCAACAATAACGGAGACTTCCGGTGTACTGCCACTCGTAACCTTCATAATCTTGGTTACCGTATGCACCTTATCTCCTGGATTAATTCTCTCTGGAGAGTATCCGCAATAAAAACCTTGGTTATAGACTAATCCACTAGAAGACTCTAATATAGGTACGCATACCTCTTCTGTACATCCCGGAAAAACAGTAGACTCATATATGACTATATCCCCGGGTTGCAAAACACTACCTATAGCAGCACTTGACTTCTCTAATGGAGACAAATCAGGTCTCTTGTTCTGATCTATGGGTGTAGGAACAGTAACAATGTATATGGAACAATCCTTGATATCGTCCAAGCTAGTTGTAAATATTAACTTATCAGATGATTTCAGGTGTTCAGGCTCTACTTCAAGAGTAGAATCCTCACCCTTATTTAACTCATCAACTCTAGCCTGATTGATATCAAAACCAACTGTATTGTAGATCTTACCAAACTCTACAGCTAGCGGCAATCCTACATATCCGAGTCCAATAATGCCTATTTTTTTATTCGATAAATTCAATGTTTCAGTAATTTATTAAGGTGCAAAGTTCTCAATAAAAATGGAGTTTCACTATCTCAAAGGCCTAAATAGCCCACATCTTTTGCTTATTTGTCCTTCTCAAAAGCATGAAAGGGCAATTCTATTTTGATACTTTGACCTAGCGTATCAAAGGACACTAGGAAGTTCTCTTGATTATTTTGACGTAATATATCCACTTTATGCCCCTTAAGCGGGCCTTCTGAAACCGTTACGCGTTCCCCTACTTCAAAGTCTTCTGGTGTATTAATGGTCTCCAGCGTATACCCCGATGTCATCACATTTTTCATGATTTCAATTTCTTCATCTTGAACGATGGCATCGTCGTTATTATACCGCACGAAGGCTACTACTCCATGAGATTGCAATACTTTATCTCTAGTCAACGGAGTAGGTCTTACAAACAGATACCCGTTGAAAAGAGGTACTTCCACCCACTTTTTGCGATCGCTCCACTGGCTTAACTTTTTGTAGAGCGGTAAAAAGGATTGTATACCCTCCCTCTCCAGTCGCAAGGCGACTTTCTTTTCTTGCCTACTCGACACATATACCACTTTCCAAACCTGCTTATCTTCCATCCTCTCTTAACTCAAAAAAGTCCATCCGCCAAAGGTGGATGGACTTACAATTTATTGTTCTTTTCTATTATTTAACTCCGTGCATTAGTTTTTTGAGGATTGGAGTAAGAAGCATAAGCAATACTCCTGCACCTATTGGGATAAGCGTAAATATCATAAAGAAGTAACTCATACTGTGGCTTTCCACTATTTGATCTATCTGACCACCAATAGCACCTGCTGCTTTGTTGCCTAAACCTACGGCTATATACCAAAGACCGAACATCATTCCAATAACCTTAGCTGGAACCAGCTTAGACACATAAGAAAGACCTACAGGAGAAAGACTTAACTCTCCAAGAGTATGAAGTAGGTATGCAAATATTAACCAGATTATGCTGACTGATGCTGTCTGTGCACCTTGCGGTATACCCGCAGAGCCATAAGCCAGTACACCAAAACCTAAACCGAGTAACACCAAACCAAGACCAAACTTAACTGGTGCTGGTGGATTAAATCTACTTTCCCAAACCTTTGCTACTAATGGTGCAAAAGCTATAATAAAGAATGAGTTGAGTATGCCGAACCATGATGCTGGAATCTCTGGTTTCTCTGCATCCCATTGCTTCAGTAGCATCCATATCACAATAGCCCAAATGATGGCAAATGATGTCCCTAAAAACAAATTGGATGCAAAGTATTTCTTAAATGTAATCTTGAAAAGTTTAAAAAGTACGTATGTGATAATCACAAGAGGCACTATAGTCAAGAGTGTATTGAATATTCTAAACGTATTCGCCGCAGAACCTTCCAACACTCTATTGGTATAATCCTTAGCAAAAATGGTCATAGAACCACCCGCTTGCTCAAAACAAGCCCAAAAGAAAATGGTAAATATAGCCAGTATCCCTACTACGATATATCTATCTCGCTGTACAGACGGAGTAACAACTTCTTCTGTTTGTAAATCATATTTTGTTTCGTCTGCTTCTCTATCTTCTATGGCGTCCGAGATATCAAACTGAGCAGCCGCTTTAGGCCCTAGACCTATACCTCCAAAGATGCCCTGAGAAAACCAGAACTGCAACATACCAAAAAACATAAAGACGCCTGCAAGACCAAAGCCCCAGTGCCATCCTTGTGTTTCTCCCACATATCCACAAAGCATTATACCGAGAAATGCCCCAGCATTAACACCCATATAGAAAATAGTGAACGCACCATCTTTTTTGTCCTGAGCATTCTTATACACTCCATTAATAATGGATGTGATATTCGGCTTAAACAACCCGTTACCAGCTACCAATAGTCCAATACCTGCATACAGTCCCCATGGAGTATCTAGAGCCATAGACGCATGACCAAGTGTCATTATCAAAGCACCTAGAGCTACTGCCCAACGGTAACCCAATAATTTATCTGCTAAAAGACCACCGATGATGGGTGTAAAATAAACCAACATAGTATATGTGCCGTAGAGACCAAGAGCTTCCTCTCTGCTCCAAGCCCATCCTCCATCCATAAGACTTGAGGTAAGGAACAACACCAATAGTGCTCTCATACCATAGTAAGAGAATCGCTCCCACATCTCTGTAAAGAAGAGTATAAACAGACCACTCGGGTGACCCAGTAGCAACTTCCGGTTCATCTCAGAACCTTCAAATCTGTACGTTTTAGTATCTGACATGGTTATTCTTATTCTCCGTTACCTATATCTGCAATTTCAAAACCTTCTGCTTCTTCTGCAGTGAGTCCTTCTCTATCTTCTACACCGTGTGTAAGCTTCTCTAATTGTTTTCTGAACGCAAGCATTAGTATACCAAAGAGTACACAGAATACTGCTATTCCTGTAAATATCTTAAACTCACCAAGACTTTCTGACCACTCTCCTAATAGGCCTGCTAGCTTACTACCAAATCCTGTCATTGCGAAGTAAACTCCCATCATAATAGAAGCATATTTAAGCGGAGCAAGTTTTGTAATAAACGATAATGCTACAGGTGATAGACAAAGCTCACCTATTGTATGGAACAAATAAGCCAATACCAACCAGTACATTGCAGATGAGCCAGTATCCTCAAATTGCATAGTAGCTCCAGTCATAAAGAAGAATCCTGCTCCCATTATTATAAGCCCAATAATCATCTTAAATAGAGAACTAGAAACCTTTCCTTTTAATTTTCTATTTGCCCAAAACAAAGCAATCGAAGTACCAAAGAAGATAATAAACATAGCATTAATAGATTGAAAAACTGAGGCTGGTATTTCAAAGCCAAATAACAATCTATCTGTGTTGTCTGCCGTGTATATACTCATCAATCCACCTGCTTGTTCAAATGCTCCCCAGAAAACAATCACGAGTAAGAAAGATATAAATAATACCCCTATTCTATCTTTTTCTATTTTAGTCAACGGTCGATTAGCTGCCGCTCTCTCTTCTTCACTTCTAGACGTTCCAATGAAATTACCGACATGTGCTAAGTGTTTCTGACCATACATATAGACTGCAAGACCAAGTAACATACCAATACCTGCAAGACCAAAACCATAGTGCCATCCGTGAACCTCACCAACGTAACCAACGATCAAACTGGATAAAAATGCACCCAAGTTAATACCTATATAAAAAATCGTAAACCCTTTGTCTCTCCTAATATCTCCTTGTTTGTAAAGACCACCTACCATAGTAGATATATTTGGTTTTAGCATGCCAACACCCATGACAATAAGTACAAGGCCGCTATAAAACGCCCACATTTCTTCTACAGCCAAAATACCGTGACCAGCTACTAGCAAAATGCACCCTAACATGACAGACTTTCGCTGTCCCAGTAGCTTATCTGCAATAATACCGCCTGGTATAGACATCACATATACCATCATAGTATACGTACCGTAAAGCGAAAGTGCATCGCCATTTGTCCAACCTAAACCTGGGTTTTTATCTGCAACCTCCGTTACTAAATAAAGTACTAAGATAGCCCTCATTCCATAGTAAGAGAACCTCTCCCACATCTCGGTAAAAAACAACACAAAGAGCCCGATAGGATGGCCGAATAACTCTTTTTGACTAACTGCAGTATTTGACATATGTTTTGATTTAATTTCGGTAAAAATATATTTTATAATTGAATTCTAAGGACTTACAGGTTTTCTAAAATGAAATTCGTCATTTTGGTATACAAGTGCAATCGGGTGTAACCACCGTATATACCGTGATTTTTGTTGGGATAATACTCTGAATCAAACGGGATATTATTTTTGATTAGCTCATCTACCATCATAACGCTATTCTGAAAATGCACATTATCATCTCCTGTGCCGTGCACTATCAGGTATTTGCCTTTAATGTCTTTTACAAAATTGATAGGTGAGTTATTGTCATACCCTTCTGCATTGTCTTTGGGCAACGCCATATAACGCTCGGTATAGATGTTATCATAAAATCTCCAATTGCTAACAGGTGCTATGGCTATGGCCATTTTGAATACATCGTTTCCTTTGGCAAGAGCTAAACTACTCATATAGCCACCATAGCTCCATCCCCATATTCCTATGCGGTCTGCATCTACGTACGATAGTTTAGCCAACTCTTTGGCTGCTCCTATCTGATCCTCAGTCTCGTACTTGCCTAACTGCTTGTACGTCATTTTCTTGAACTCCTCACCCTTGGCTCCTGTACCTCTATTGTCTACAGATACGATGATGATATTGTGCTTATTGGCCAACATCTGATGCCAGAAGTGATTGCTATATCCAAAGCTGTTTTTTACTGTCTGAGAACCGGGTCCGCCGTATACATGCATTAAGACAGGGTACTTTATCGTATCTACAAATCCTACTGGCTTTATCATCCAATAGTTGAGTTCTGTTCCATTTACAGTCAGTTTATCAAAGGCTACTTCACCTTGAGTGAATGCCGCGTTACGCTCTACAAATGCTTGGTTGTCTTCTACAACTCGTTGAGTCTCCCACGCATTGTTCTTTATGGTATACACATGAGGACTAGTAGCTGTAGTAAAGCTATGCAGAACAAGCGAAAAATCCTTACTAAACTGTGCCGTATGCCATCCCGTCTCTGTTGTCAACCTCTTTTTATTCTTACCTTGAAAATCTATACTGTAAATATGACGCTCTGTAGACTCCACTTCTGTGCTTGTGAAATAGATGATTTCATTTGCGTTGTCTATACCTAACACACTGGCTACTTCCCAGTCGCCTTTGGTTATTTGATAAATTTGTGGGCCATCTACCTTATGAAAGTACAGGTGCTTATACCCACTAGACTCGCTGCTTACAATCATATGCATGCCATCATTGAGAAAATACACTTCGTCTGTGATTTCTACATAGTATTTACTCTTCTCTTCTACTGCAAGCTCTACAGCAGTACCCGTTACCATCAATAGTTCCCACTTGTTTTGTAGTCTATTCAGACGCTGCACTGAGAGCACATTGGGGTCTTTGGTCCATTTGATACGTGGCAAGTATTGATCATTCTCACTACCAAGCTCTAGTTTCTGGCATTTGCCTTTGGCAGCATCGGCTATGTATACATCTACAATACTATTGGCTTCACCTGCTTTGGGATATTTGAATTTATAATGATCAGGATACAATTCACCGTAGGTGGTCATTTGCCACTGCTTTACAGCACTTTCATCAAATCTGTAAAATGCCAACTTAGTACCATCAGCATTCCACTCAAAGCCTCTGCTCATTGCAAATTCCTCCTCGTACACCCAGTCTACCGCACCATTTATGATCGCGTTGTACTCACCGTCTTTGGTTATTTGTTTGGTTTTACCTTCTGTTAAGTTGAGTACATACAGGTTGTTCCCCTTCACATAGGCTACTTTATTGCCAGCAGGGTTCATCGTAGGATAGCGAACTTGCTCCCCATTTCCGAGTTGAATATTGCCTATTAAATCAATCACTACAAAGTCACCTCGGCTGCTGTTGCGGTAGATAGACGCAGAATTATAATACAGCAATACAATACTTTGATCTGCATTGAAGGTGTAGGAAGTAAATCCTATTTTTTTACCTCGAAATACGTCGGCAGCACTTACGATCTCTTTTACAAGTTTACCACTAATATAGTCGTACTGGTTGATGACATCATACTCTTCGGTATTTTGCTCTTGCACACAATAGGTCTTCCCATCATTCATATTTACAAAGCCACCAATAGTTTTGGGGTAGAACGTACCGCTTGTCCATATATCGGTAAGTTCGATGTTTCGTTGCTGGCTGTAAGTAAATAGTGTACAGCTAACGAGTGTTAATAAAAGTATGTTTCTCATTCTTCGAATAAATTTGCTTCAATAATAACGCAATTTATAAAATGAATTGGATAGAAAATCTCAAAACAATCGTAGCTGAAGACATCATTTTTGTAGATGCCAAGGTTCTAGGAAACTATGCTTCCGATTATACCGAAGACTTAGTGCATTTACCCGACGTAGTTGTAAAGCCAAATACGGTAGAAGAAGTATCTGCCATACTGAAATTTTGTACCGAGCATAAAATCCCTGTAACACCACGGGGTGCTGGTACTGGCCTTAGTGGAGGTAGCCTCCCTGTCAACGGTGGAATCTCCTTATCTATGGAGAAATTTAATCGAATTCTAGATATAGACGAAGCCAACTTTCAAGCTACGGTAGAGAGTGGCGTTATTAATGAGGCGTTTCAACAAGCAGTGAAGGAACGCGGTCTATTTTACCCGCCAGATCCGGCGAGTAAGGGCAGTTGTTTTCTTGGCGGCAATATTGCTCATAGCAGTGGCGGCCCAAAAGCACTCAAGTATGGAACAACGAAGGACTATGTACTCAACTTACAAGTAGTATTACCTACGGGTGAAATACTATGGACGGGTGCAGATACATTGAAGAATAGCACGGGATACAACCTTACCCAACTTATGATAGGTAGCGAAGGAACGCTAGGCGTAGTTACCAAAATTGTATTTAAGCTCTTGCCGTTACCCAAACATGATTTGTTGATGCTCGCCAAGTTCAAGAGTATAGATGACGCATGTAAAGCTGTTCCACAGATTTTCATCAATGGAATGAGCCCAAGTGCACTGGAGCTGATGGAGAGAAGTGCGGTGATGTATGTAGAAAAACACAGTGGTCTATCTCCAGACACTTCTGCTCAGGAACAAGAAATAAAGGCTTACTTGCTCATAGAAGTAGATGGGAATGATATGGAGCAGCTCTTCACCGATTGTGAGGGGATAAACGAAGTACTGGAGGCCAATAATGTGGTAGAGGTGCAATTTGCCGACACAGCAGAACAAAAGGAAAAGCTCTGGAAAATACGCCGAAGCATAGGTGAAATGGTAAAAATACACAGTATCTATAAGGAAGAAGACGCAGTAGTAAAACGGGCAAACCTCCCTGCACTAGTGAGTGGCACTAAGCAGCTGGGTGTAGCGTATGGTTTTGAAAGCGTTTGCTATGGTCATGCAGGAGACGGGAATCTACATATCAATATTCTAAAAGGAGATATGAGCGATGAAAACTGGGATGGATCGCACCTCGAAGAAGCGATTCGTAAAATATTTAGACTATGCAAGTCTCTGGGTGGCACCATTAGCGGAGAGCACGGCATCGGTTTAGTACAGAAAAAATACATGAATGAGGTTCTGGATCCTATTCACTTTAAGCTAATGAAGGGCATTAAAAACACCTTTGACCCTAGCGGCATATTGAATCCAAATAAAATTTGGGAGTAATTCCACCGTTAAGCATATTGTTTTTTGGTTTGTTCCAAGCTGAATTGAAAGATACGTATTAACCGCGGACTACATTTATATTGATCGTATATGTTTTTAGAAATAGCACTCTTTGAATTTTACGCCAAACAAAAACGGGGAAATCCTGTTTCGTTATTATAAATTATAAATAAAATTCATGATGCGTGCTTTACATAAATCGACTTTTACCCTCTTAATTCTTGCTTTTTCTAATTTTGTCTATGCCCAAACTCCATGTGACGCAGATCACAGAGTGCTACTAACAGACTATTCCTTTTCGCCTGCAGAACTAATTATCGCTCCAGGAGAAACCGTTGCTTTTATCAATGCGGAAGGAACGCATAATGTCAATGGAATTAAGAATACGGTTACTGGAGACTCCTTCAATAATCCCGAATCCTTTTCATTGCCTGAATCAGAAGGAAACATTAATGGGTATTGTATGGGTGTGGTCACCTTCACTACAGCTGGCGTATACAATTACGATTGTAGCATAGGTTTACAAGCGGAGCTGGGCATGATCGGTAAAATAACTGTAGACGCCTTTACTATTCAAGATCTTCTAAGTCAATATGTAATTCCAGAATTATTTAATTCATCGTATGCCTTCAATGCATACTTGGGCCCAGAATTGGATAGTACCGTTGCGTATACCGTATTTGTGCCAAATGATGACGCTGTAGACGAAATAATGGAGCACATGCAGCTCAGTCAATTTGACATGCTAGGATTTTATGATTTAAAACCTGCTCTCAAGTATCACATTGCGAAGGGTGTTTATATGGCTAAAGCCTTATCAGATGGACAGCTTCTACCTACGCTGTATGGCCAAGATTTAACTATATCTGAAGTTGATGGTGTCTTCATGGTGAATGATGCAGAAATTATTTCAACGGATTACACCGCAGACAATGGTGTAATTCATATCATTAATAAAACATTGGCTCCAACGGGATTGCCTAAGGCTTCCGTTTGGGATATCATTGAACAAAGTGAAGACCATCAGATTTTGGCATCTGCTATTCAAATAGCTGGTTTCCAAGAGCCATTGCGTCAGCAAGCCGAGCTAGATCCAAATGGTTCTACTACATCGGGAAATGAACTTCCAGGGCCATTCACAATCTTTGCCCCTACTGATGAAGCAATCAATTTCTTTTCTCAAAAAATTGGAATGACATCCGACGAGTTTTTGAATTCACCCCTTATTTATGATTTTATCAACCAACACATAGTCGAAAGTAGGAATTTAAGTTCAGATATCACTAACGGACAAATCCTCGTCAATTATGGAGGAGATAACCTTGAACTGACCGTAAATACCGACGGTCTTTTTGTAGATAACGTAAAAATTGTTGTTGAAGACATTTTAGCCTACAATGGAGTTGTTCATGTCATTAATGCAATAATTCCTATTGATATACCTGACCCAGCGGGAAATTGTGATATCTGGACTGTGGGAATGTATGATTCTGATGGAGATGGATGGCGTGAGACACAGCTATACATAGAGGTAGATGGAGAACTAATCAGTCAACAGACCTTAATATTTGGGAGTTCTTCTTTTTACAAATTTGGTGTGGATTCTGGTGCTGTAGTAAACCTATACTCATTCTCCCCCTGGGCTAATGTGAATAGCGAGTCGTATATACTGTTTGATGGAAACAATCAAGAGATTGCATCTTCAGGAAAAAATGGCAGAAGAGCTGGAAATTCATTGGGCATAATCGCTTGTGCAGAAACCCCTGACTGCGGAAACATAAACGTTATGTTATTGGATCGAAGTGGGCAAGCTGAAGGATGGGAAAGAGGAACGCTTGATGTGTATCTTAACAAAGCTTTATACCTGTCTATACCCTTTTATTACGGCGAAGAACAAAGCACATCTATCCCGGTAAACTACGGTGATGTTTTTGATTTTTATTACACAGAGGGATCCTTTACTGCCGAATATAATTCTTACATTATTTATGGCCCAGATGGCGAAATTCTAGTGGACCAAGACAATGATGGTCAAATTCCAGCTAGCGTTATTGACATCAAGGTATGTGAAGACAATAAAGATGTTTACTCAGAATCTACAGATGATAATACTGCGGTCTATCCGAACGTGTCTTCTAAAAAAACTGGCACACACGTATATCCAAATCCAGCTACCAATCAATTGACTATAACGTCAGATATTGAAATTTCACGCGTTAGCATTTATGACCTTTTTGGTAGAAAAGTGTATGATAAGCCACATCAAGAAATGGCTGTAGATGTTTCTTCACTGGCAGGAGGAACGTATATAGTGAAAGCAGAAAAAACAACAGGATTTGAATTCTTCACGGTTTCAATTATTCGTTAACGCCACCTCTTTTACTTACATCCATTTGAAAACATAAAACCCTTGCCCCCTTGTAACTCTTCAAGCCATTCGTTGGTCCAAATATGCCTTCGATTGTTATCTTGATAGGAAGAGAAAAACACAAAAAAACGGAGCAATGAGATGGTATTTCATTGCTCCGTTTAGGTAGCGTCTCTAATCTAGCCTTTAGGCTGATTGAATAGTCTGTTTATTGTTTGATTATCTTGAGGTGTTGGGTACCTTGTGTAGAGGTT
>TARA_B110000902_G_scaffold52285_2_pt1 | contig 12887 bp, 9 predicted proteins | sample TARA_B110000902 | Tara Oceans TARA_B110000902 (sample SAMEA4398009) | marine metagenome | biome: Polar Biome; feature: [SRF] surface water layer (ENVO:00010504); material: water (ENVO:00002006), including particulate matter (ENVO:01000060) such as... | depth 5 m | reverse complement strand
TACGAGAATGCCTATGGAGATCAGTGTGAAAGCTGCGGCAGAACCAGTAGTCCACAAGAGTTAATCAATGCAAAATCTGCACTTACAGGCAATACTCCTGTACTAAAGGAAACCAAAAACTGGTACTTACCCTTAGACAATATTCAATCTGAATTTTTGGACAAATGGGTTGCAACAAAGAAGGATAGCTGGAAATCAAGCGTTTACGGTCAGTGCAATAGCTGGCTGCAAGAAGGTCTGAAACCTCGTGCTATGACCCGCGACCTAGACTGGGGAGTAAATGTGCCGGTAGAAGGAGCAGACGGCAAAGTAATGTATGTGTGGTTTGACGCACCTATAGGATACATTACCGCCACCAAAGAAGCTGCTGGTGATGATTGGGCAAAATGGTGGAAAGACTCAGACACAGAGATGACCCATTTTTTAGGCAAGGACAATATTGTATTTCACACCATCATATTTCCTGCTATGCTTCATGCACATGGAGCGTATAATCTGCCTACCAATGTACCAGCCAATGAATTCCTAAACCTAGAAGGAGATAAAATATCTACCAGTAGAAACCATGCCATCTGGTTGCATGAGTATCTTACTGATTTGCCAGAAAAAACGGATGAGCTACGGTATGCCCTTACTTCTATATTACCAGAAAGTAAGGATGCCGATTTTACTTGGGTCGATTATCAAGCTAGAGTGAACAATGAGCTCGTTGCTATTTTAGGCAATTTCGTGAATAGAGTAATCGTACTTACGCACAAGTACTATGATGGCAAGGTGCCAAGTGGTACCCTCAATAATGCTTTGCCAGATGTAACCGGTAAGATTAATGACGCTCTATCAAACTTTAATCAACGTTCTGGATTAGAGGCCTTTATGGAGATAGCTAGAAACGGAAACAAGTACTTGCAAGACACCGAACCTTGGAAACTCATAAAAGACGAAGCCAATGCACAGACTGTAGCAGACTGTTTGTTTACCTGTATTCAAATCGTAAAAGAAATCGGAAACTACTCGCAAATATTCTTACCCGTAACGTCAGATAAATTGCTTAGCCTTCTGAATATTAATTCGTACGATGATGCTATTGCAAAAGGACATGAAATAAACAAGCCCGTTCTTTTATTCGAAAAAATAGAGGATGAACTGATAGAAGCACAAAAAGAAAAGCTTCGAAAAACCAAGGAGAACAACGCTAAAAATGCTGCTCCAGCAGCAGAAGAAAAAACCGAAACACCTATAAAACCAATGATACAGTACGACGATTTTACCAAACTTGATATACGTGTGGCTACTATCACTGCAGCTGAAAAAATAAAGAAGGCAGACAGACTCCTCCACATAACACTAGACGTAGGATCTGAAACACGTGAAGTCGTAAGCGGTATAGCAGAACACTACGCTCCAGAAGATATTATTGGTAAGCAGGTAACGTACTTAGCTAATCTAGCTCCACGAACACTCAAAAAAATAGAAAGCACGGGTATGATCTTAATGGCCGAGGATACAGATGGCAAACTCAAGTTTGTGGCTCCGAATGATGCTACTGCTGCTGGAAGTATAATCGCATAACTACGAGCTATTTTGTTGCCCTAAACCTTAAAAGCTTACTGCTTCAATTACTCACAAAGAGTGAGTTACCGCTCTTGGATACCCGATACGTTTTTAGATTACAACGCGTAGGACCACTAACAAATCCGCTATTAAAGTCATAAGCAGAACCACAACACGGTGTAAAAGTAGTGTCTTGTAAGGTTCCACATCGCAATTGTAAAATATCATCGTCTAGTGTCACTCTTGCACATTCCATTTCACTCTGGTACGTACATGTACGCTCTATAGCATAGTACATATCATCATAGTTGTGTATCACATAAACACCTCTATGTCCTTGACTTTCAAACGAGACAAACTCTCCGAGGTTTCTTAGGTTGAAATACTCTGGCAAATCCATGTTAATTGTAATATTCACCGCAGCATCTTGAATAAAGCAATCTCCTGTAAACTGATTGTCTGGCTTACACGACTGATTAAATACCAGCAGTACACAAACTATAGAGAATACTGTTTTCTTCATTTATCGTAGTTGTAAAAGCCTTTTCCGGACTTTCTACCGTAATAACCTGCTTGCACCTTCTTTTGTTGTATGCGGTTGGGTCTAAACTTCTGGTCGCAGTTGAATAACGCGTACATTGACTCCGTAACCGATAAGTTTGTTTCTACTCCTATGAGGTCCATCAGTTGAAAAGGTCCCATCTTAAAACCACTTGCTCTTATCAAATCATCTATCACGTCGTGCGTGGCGACATCCTCTTCCAATATCTTGAGCCCTTCCACATAGAAGTGACGTGCAACTCTATTCACTATAAAACCGGGAGCATCCTTGGCAACTATGCAGGTTTTGTTTACGCTTTTCACGTATTCTTTGGCTTGCTCTAAGACCTTGGGGTCTGTTTGCTCTGCACTTATCACCTCTACCAGTTTCATGATATGGGCTGGATTAAAGTAGTGAATACCCACCACTTGTTTTGGAAATGCAAAAGAAGCTGCTATCTGCGTAAGCGGAATGGATGAAGTGTTGGAAGCGTATATGGTACTCTCTCCATTGATCTCTGCGAGGTCAGCCAACACCTTCGCTTTTATATCCAAGCGTTCTACGATGGCTTCTATGACCATATCCACCATCACGTCTGCTATACTGTTAGAGTATTGTAGGTTGGCTAGCGTCTTGGACTTGCCATCGGCATCCAGTTTTCCTAGCTCTATGGCTTTACTAAGGTTCTTATCTATGCCTTCCTGAGCTGTTACGAGTGTATCATGATTAATATCAAATAACACTACCGTATGACCAGCCATAGCACTAACTTGTGCTATTCCTCTGCCCATTACACCTGCTCCTATTACCCCTATTTTCATTGGGGGCTAATATCTCTATTTAACATTGTAAAAAAAAAGAGAATCAACTTATTCGAGAAAACCACTAAGAGAACATTCAGGAATTCATTTTTCTGCACCTTACAAAAGGTCAGCATGCAGTCTGTATGCATACAATAGCCACTACGCAGATCTACAGCAATACTGCTGTCCTAAGAATACGTAATCTACTTACGCTGGTATCCGTTCGGTATTTTGAATGTAAAAGTAAGGTTAGGGTTTGAATTAACATTCTGATAATTGAGCACGGCTTCTATTTTGTTCTCACCTTTTTGCACATCAATATTTACAATTTTTGGCATGAGGCTTTGCTCATATGTTTCATACTTATCGTACTGAATATGTGCCGTTTGCGTGGTATCAGGAGTTTCTATTTTTGAGATTAACGTTCTAAAAAGCTCGTTAAAATCTAACGTGTTAGTTGCAATACCTTCATTGGCAACCATGGCTGTTTTTTCTGGGTTTAACCGGTATAGGCTCTGCTTAAGTACAGCATTACCAAGCAGGAGGTTTTGTACTTGACCTACCTCCGCTTTGAAACCAAGAAACTGGTCAAGGTAGCTATTCTCATATGCCATGTATTGTTGGTTTATATTGTCGACCATGAAGAAGCTATCTTGTGTGATTAGTACCGTTGCCCCAAAACCAAAGAGACTAAACTTGCCCCAAACTACGCTATCCTTCTTCATTTTTAGGTGCATTGAAACGTTGTGAGTCTTGGCATTCATAGTAACCGTTGCCTTACCTCTAGCCTCTATCGTAGAAAACGCCATTTGACTTGACCAAAACTTAGCCACTGTCTCGGTGTTTACCTTCGCCGAAACCGTATTTTTTCTTACTTTACATCCCCCTAAGGTTGAAAATAGTGCTAACATAAGTAGCACCTTTATTCCGCTATTCATTTTTTAGTTTATCCAGTTTCTGTTGCATTTCATTCGCCATATTGGTATTCTCCAACGCTACATAGCACGCTATTGCGTGTGTATAGTATTCTTTGCCCTTAGGATCTAGCTGCATACATTTGTTTAGTATTTTTAATGCTTGCTCAAATTCCTCTTTGCCATAAAGAATCCACGCTTTGGTATCTAGGTAAAATGGATTAGACGGCTCTAATCTCAAAGCAGTAGTAATCATACTATCTGCCTTTTCCAGCTTAATTTTACGATTTGCCAAACTAAAGGCATAGTTGTTAAGAACCGTAGCATTAAACGGGTTCATCTTAAGCACTTTATCAAAATTTTTATCTGCTGCCTGATACATCTCTTGCTTATCAAAAGCCGATGCTTTACAAAGCAATAATTGGATTTTATCCCTTTTATCTACAGCAACATCTAGCCCTTCATCAGCTATCTTTATACCTGTAGTATAATCCTCCTTTTCTAGATATGCATAGCTTAGAGAAACGTACAATGCTATAACATTTGGAAACAACGTCAGGGCTTCTTCTGTGTCTTCAATTTGTTGGTCTACATCATTCAATAGTGCATTCGCTCCGAGTAACTTACTCCATAACTGAAATTCAGATGGGTCTATGCTTAGTGCCTTTCGGGTATAGTACCGTGCACTATCATATTGACCCATGGTACCATAAATATCCGATTTGAAGATATAAGGCTCAATAAAATTTGGATAATTTGATGCTAAAATTTCGCTAAAGTCGAATAAATCAGCTTTTAACGAAGAGTCTTTTTTAAAGTCATTGAGGAATACCGTAACCGCTTGCATTTTTTGAAGTAAGCTAAGATCATCATACTTAAACGCTTCCTTGAGGTGACTCATCGCCTCCATATATTTGCCACCGTCACGTTTTATACTATACAGGGCATAATGTGCTTTACCTACACTTGGATCCTCTTCTACAATACGTTCTAGTAACGCCACAGCCTTTTCTTTTTTTCCCGCTTTCAGATAGGTCTCAGAAAGATACCCTTTGAACTGAATATCGTCTGGATACGCGGCTACCAGTTTTTCCATTTCTAAAACTGCTTTTTCCTTATCGCCCAATGCTGAAAAAACAAAATCCAATCGAGTACTCGATACTTTCTCTATCCCGAAGTGTGATTGCATCCTTTTTAGGACCTCAACAGATTTCTCCAACTGCTTTGCGTTATAATACTGATTGGCAGATTCCGTATAATTTTCTTTTACATCGGGCTCATTTTCAGTCATCTGTATAAACATTTCTGCACTCTTCTGGTATTTGCCAAACTTGCTGTAATACTGAGCTAATAAACCAGAATACCAGTGGTTATAACGGGGAGACGTCCTTACTGCTTTCTCGGCAAAGACTAAAGCCTCCGTATATCGATCTAGCTGGTAGTTTAGCTTAGCAAGCTGATACATCGTTGCATGGCTTTTCGGATTTAGCGTAAGTGAAAGACTAAAGAGTTCACGTGCCTTCTCCGAATTATTTAGCACTTTTTGCTTATTCGCTTCAAAAAAAGATTTTTCAAATGCCTTACGGGTCTTGTAATCCAAGTCATTAACTTTAGCTACTCCGACCGATGAACTCTTGCAACCAAAGGCAAAGAGCACAACAACCAATGACGCTATGTGAATGAGTCTAACCAATCTTTTGGGTACTGTAGTCTCCTATGCTAATCTCATTTGCTGAACCATCGTAATGGACCTTATTGCCTATCATAGAGTTGGTAATGTTTGCATTTTTAATATGAGACTCTGTCTGAATAATGGTATTTTCAATAACGCTGTCTTCTATTATCGTATTATCACCAATACTCACATAAGGACCAACTTTAGCATTTATTAGCTGAACGTTTTCCCCAATGTAACACGGTTCTATTATTTGCGAATTGGCACTTTTCATGCTGCTTGATACTAGTATCTCAGTAGCATTGGCTAACACACGTTGGTTGGTGTTAACCGTAGCGTTTTTGTTACCACAATCCCACCACTCTATTACTTTACCTGGGGTGAATTTAGCCCCCTTGTCTTTTAAGCTATCTAAAACATTGGTCAGTTGATATTCACCCTTTTCCATAATCTTATTGTCAAGAAGGTGCTTAATTTCGCCCTTTACAGCGTCGCCGTCTTTAAAATAGTAGATTCCGATTATAGCTAAATTCGACTTGGGGTTTTCTGGTTTTTCAACAAAATCCTCAATGATACCATTTGCATCTAACTGCACTACACCAAAAGCTCTTGGATCCTCTACCTCCTTTACCCAAACGGTTCCATCTGCACTTGCGTCTAGCTTAAAATCTGCTCTAAACAACGTGTCTGCAAATGCTACGATTACGTTACCGGAAAGCAACTCCTCTGCCTGATATATGGCATGGGCTGTTCCAAGTGCTTCACTCTGCACATGTATAGATCCCTTGGCACCCAGTTTTTCTGCTACTGCTAAAAGGTGTGCCTGCACATCTGGACCAAAAAACTGCTGACTCGGCCCTACAACAAAAGCGATATTTTCTAACGGCTCATTTACAACTTTTGCAATGTCTTCTGCTAGTCGTTGTACAATTGGTTTCCCTGCTACTGGTACTAACGGTTTTGGTACCGTAAGTGTATGTGGACGCAATCTGCTTCCTATTCCCGCCATTGGTATTATTAAATTCATCTTATCTTCTGCTGATTATTAAATTCCTGTATGACCATAGCCGCCTGATCCGCGCTCTGTTTCATCTAGGTTATCGGTCAAATTAAACTTTACTTGCTCATATTTATTAATGACCATCTGAGCAACTCGGTCACCATTTTTTATTGTGAAAACCTCCGTTGAGAGATTTACTAATGCTATTTTTATTTCGCCACGATAGTCAGCATCAATAGTCCCTGGACTGTTGATTACCGTAATACCATGCTTAAAAGCCATTCCACTACGAGGGCGTATCATTGCTTCGTACCCTTCTGGCAACGCCATATATATGCCTGTCCCCACAAGCTTTCTGTCCATTGGGTTCAAAACCACATTTTCTTCTAAAAAGGCACATAGGTCTAACCCAGCAGACTGCTTAGTCTGATAACCAGGGAGCGGGTTATTACTTTTATTTATGACGAAAACATCCAACATTATGCAACAAATTTAGGTTTTTTAGTGCTTAATAGAAACCTATAACCCACTATCCCGTAAACAGTAACATACACGGTATTAGCTATATAGGATGTCCAACCATTCAACCCGTCATATTCTGACGCTATGTATAAAAGTACACTTAGTGCTATAAGTCCCATTACCAGCCTAACATTGTAATTCACCGGATAATATTTCTGGCCAAGAACGTAACTCAAAACGGTCATTACCAAATAAGCAATAAGCGTTGTGATTGCCGCTGCTTTGAAACCATAAATAGGAACGTATATATACAATAAAACAACCGTAATTATTGCTCCAATGGCAGATACCAAAGCCCCCAACGTTGTTTTGTCATTCAGCTTATACCATATACTCAGGTTGAAGAAAATGCCAAGTAACAAGTTAGCCATTAACAATATAGGTACAATAAAGAGTGCGTCTGAATGCGAATGATACTCTGGCAAACGAATAAACAAATGAGCTATTTCGCTTTTGAATAATGATACGATTAAGAAAATCCCCCCACAGGCAAATACAAACCAGTTCATAATAAGAACGTAGGAGCTTTTAGCATCATCCTTGTCTGCCTGAGCAAAGAAAAAAGGTTCTACTGCATAACGGAAAGCTTGTATAAATATGGTCATCAACATACTGAGCTTATAGAATGTACCGTATACTCCAATTTCGTAATCTACCGATTCTAGCGGTAGTAGTTTCCTCATCGCTAGTCTATCAAAAGCCTCATTTATCATGCCTGCAAACCCAAGAATAATCAAAGGCCAAGAGTACTTAAACATTTTTTTCCAAAGGGCGGTATTTGGCCTTCCAAAATGTTTTATTGAATCCCCAGAAAGTAGAGCAAACTCCAAACTGCTGGCTATTAAATTTGCAATAAACACATTTTCGATACTCAAAGAACCTCCGCTCATTTTCGGATAAAAAACAACAAAAAATATATTGAGCACTATGTTAAGTAGGATTCCAAAGCTTTTGACAAATGCAAATTTCTTGGGTCTTCCTAAGTATCTCAGAAGAGCATAAGGAACAGACTTTAACACGTCTAGCGATAGTAGGGCTGTGAACCAAACCACATAGGATAACTGTTCTGGATAACCAACAAATGTCCCAACACCTTCCTTATTGAGCAGCATCAGAAAGACAAACACACACACCATTACGGCAATCGATGTCATTGAGGTTGCAAAAACATCTTTGTAATCCTCCTTTTTCCTACTGAAATTAAAGAATGCCGTTTCCATTCCATGAGGGAGTACCACAAAGAAGAATGCAGCATACGCATAAAACTCTATTTGAGGTGCAATAAGATCTGGAGTAAAAAACCCAGCATAGAAGAAAATTAGCAAAAAACCTACAGAACGCCCTACAATACTGGGTATTCCATATATGGCCGTATCGCCCGCTAACTTTTTGATTATACTCATTTACTATGCAAAGCTACGTTTACCCAACGTATCCTATACACAGATTATTTTGCCTTGTCTATTGTGTAGGTTACTTGTAATCGAACTGTACGTGGACTGCCTAAGTCTGCAGGCCGAATGGCATACTCAGAATTGGAAATATTTGACACCAAAAGATTTGTTTTCCATGTCTTTGAAAACGCATACCCTATACGAGCATTAAATAACGTATACGCTGTAAGTTTCTTGTCCATAGACTCTTGCACTCCCGGAACGAAAGCACTAATCGGAAAATTCACAAATGCGAGATCTACATTTTGTACAGCAGACTGATACGTTCCACCCAAACCAAATGTCCAATTTTTATACCCAACCATCACATCCGCTTTTGCTAAATGCGTTGGTCTATACTTTAGTCCGTCATCCGTAGTATCTGAACTTGTATTGCGATAGGTGAGCTGCTTATTGCTATTATCTACACCTATTGCCTTAGCGGGTTCTAAGGCTCTAGAATCCGCATACGTGTATCCCACAAATCCCTGAATTTTTATATTTTTTGATTTTCGCTGGAAGCTCAAATTGATCTCTGAACCCGTGACACTCGTTTTACCCGTATTCAATGTTATAAACCCCGCTCCAAACAAGGGTGGAGCTACAGTGCCCCATTGGCCAAAGGTAAACTCCATCATATTCTCAAAAGTCATTTGGAATACTGCCACATCTGCAAGAAATTGGATTTCTCCAATTTTAAAACCTTGCTTAATTCCTATTTCTAAGTTGGTCCCGGTTTCAGATTCCAACGTTGGATTTGGGTATATACTCACTGGACCCACTGTAGTGGTAATATAGGATTCAGCTATGCTTGGGAATCGATACCCTTGACCAAAGCTTGCCCTAAGGAAAGTATATTGAGCGGCGGCATAATTTAACCCCGCTCGAAAAACAGGCTTACCTTCTGACCTTTCATTGAGTACAAACTGCTCATAGCGTGCACCTCCACTTGCGGTTAGTCTATTCCACCGTTTTTCTAACTGGAGGTACGCGGCATAATTAATGGCTTCTTGCGTGCCGTTGTAGAGCGGCGATTTGGTTTCCGTATTGATAGCCACCAAACCACCTATTGCACCAAAATTTTTCTTTGGCAAACTGAAACTAGACTGATACTCAGCATATATCAAGTCTGAGTTATTGGATTGATCAATTGTCGGGTCACCATTATCTACATCATTATTTATTCCCAAATATCGTGTGTTTAGAGAATGACTAAATTTACCTTTTACCCACTTTATATAAGGGTCTATACTCAACCGATTCACTTTGTTATCCGTACCTCCACTATCTAAGGCAGTATATCCCAAATCATACGACTCCCACAATAGAAAACTACCCGATTTACCTTGTTGGTAGGTAGCATTAAGGCCGTAAATTAAATTTTTATTTGCCACAACTTTACGTAGTCCTAGCGTACTGCGAACACGTTTATCATAATCGCTCATCTTATAGCTCTCATCATTCAGAGCATTTAGTCCTAGCGTTACACCTAAACCATTGTACATTCCCGTATGGTATGCGGTGACATTAGAGATCGAACTTCTTTTGTTTCCCATATAACGCAGCGATTTTCGCTGTGGCAAATCATAAAATCCCACAGATGTATTTACTTGGGTAAAAGGTTTGTCCGTTGGTTTTCTAGTTTTAATATTGATAACACCATTTAACGCGGAGCTTCCATATATCACAGAGCTTGCTCCTTTTATGATCTCTACACCATCTACTCCCTCCGTTGGCACAAAATTCCATAGGGGTTGGCCTGCATCTCCGCTGAGTATAGGAACTCCATCTACTAACACCTGCACCCGCGAGCCTGCACCGTAACTCCACCCACTGCCGCTACGTATAGTCGGCTGATTATCTACTACTTGCACTCCGTTTATCCGACCTATACTCTCTTCCAGGTTAGTAGGAGCCGTGTTTGCTATAAGGTCAGGACTTATTATTTCTATGGATATCGTAGCATTTTTTAGTTCAGAGGAACGTTTGTTTTCTGAAACCACAATGGTATTTAATAGGCTTGATTTTTCGACCATTACTATTGAAGAGTCTTCTGGGGAGATCTGCAGATCCATGTACCCAATTTGCACTACTTTAAGCGAAGGTTCATCCGTCTCGACATAGAATACTCCCGCTACATTGGTGATGCCTAAAACCCTATTTGCCACCAATAATCTTAACTGAGCACCTACTAGTGCTTCATTACTTTCGTTTATCACTTTCCCAGAATAGGTGTATCTAGTCTGTCCCAAGCTGATTATTGTCATTAGACATAAAACCGCTTGTATGAATAGTTGCTTCCGCATATCTTCGTTTTTCACAAATGTATAAAACCAATCTGTTATGAAAAGATTTTTACTTATCGCCACACTTACAGCATCTGCTGTATATGTACAAGCACAAAATTGCAATCCAGACGCTACCATTACACAACCGGGCGTATATCCAGAGCAACCAGACACGGCATTTGCAGACGAAGCCTATGACTTTAGTTTTCAAGTATTGGCACTAAAAGACACCGTCGTTGTTTTTGCAGGACAACCTCAAAATGCAACCATTGACTCAATAATGGTAAATAACGTAATAGGCTTGCCTTCAGGTTTTGAATATACCTGCAATCCTGTTAACTGTGTTTTCACTTGGAGAACTGTAGGTTGCGTGAATGTAACGGGAAACCCTACCCAATCGCAGGCTGGCGTGTACGATCTAAAAATAGCAACAACAATATATGCTAAGTTAGGAATCATAGCCATACCTGTTCCTGACACGACAGATGGTTATGAACTAGTAATCACAGGGGACGGCTCGGCTTCCATTTTTGATGTATCGCCAAATCAAATCAGCATCTACCCAAACCCATCTACCAATGGAGTATATATGCTCTCTTCGTCGGATCAATTGGTTCTTTTAAGTGTTGTTGACATTCAAGGTAAAAAGGTTGACTTTGAGTCAGTTATTGCAAAAAATAGCACAATTTTAACCCTAGAAAACGCCCCTAAGGGAGTCTACTTTCTAAGAGCCAAATTGGGCAATAAGTTCGTAAGTAAGAAGTTGGTGCGATAGTGCACATAAGGAGAGTGGTATAATAACCGTACTTTTGCACCACTCAAATTATGGCATTAGACGCGGCAAAACAGACTTCGGTATCTATATCAAAACAAGAATTTATCGATCAAGTAAAGAGTGATTATATTACTGCTTACAAGAGCAGACAAGCTTCACTTATTGGTCGTAAGGAAGTACTAACAGGTAAAGCAAAATTTGGAATTTTTGGGGACGGAAAAGAAGTAGCACAAGTAGCTATGGCTCGTTATATGAGCAAAGGAGATTTTCGTGCAGGCTACTACCGTGACCAAACCATCATGTTTGCACTAGGACTAAGTGATGTGCAGAAATTTTTTGCACAATTATACGCACACCCCAGTATTGACCATGAGCCCAGCAGTGCAGGCAGAAGTATGAACGGTCATTTTGGGACACGTATGTTGGATAACGATGGAAACTGGTTGCCACAAACCGATCGTATTAATATTTCTTCAGACATATCGCCTACCGCTGGACAAATGCCAAGAGCACTCGGTCTTGCGTTTGCCTCCAAAGTTTACAAATCCAACAAGGACCTTCATAAAAACACGACATTTTCTAAAAAAGGAAACGAAATATCTTGGGCTACAATAGGTAACGCAAGTACTTCTGAGGGGCACTTTTGGGAGACCATAAATGCAGCTGGCGTAATGCAGGTACCGCTACTCGTAAGCATTTGGGATGACGAGTATGGCATTTCTGTTCACGCTGAACATCAAACCACCAAACAAAACTTAAGTGCAATCCTGTCTGGTTTCAAAACCGACAAGTTCGGTACGGGAATAGAGCTTATCACGGTAAATGGCTGGGACTATCCTGCACTTATCAATGCTTATAAAAAAGCATCTGAAATATGCCGCAAAAAACACACTCCAGTAGTGGTGCATGTAAAAGAGCTTACCCAACCTCAAGGACACTCTACCTCTGGCTCTCACGAGCGATACAAGTCTAAGGATAGACTTGCTTGGGAATTGGACCACGATTGCGTAACTAAGATGCGTAGCTGGTTGCTCGAAAACAAAATAGCCGAGGATAGCGAAATAATATCTCTCGAAAAATTGGCTGAAAATGAAGTAAAAGAATCCAAAAGAGCAGCTTGGACAGCCTTCAGCAGCGAAATAAAAACAGAGATAGCGGAAGCAGTAGCTCTTCTGGAAAACTTAGATGATAATGCAGCTGCTACACTAAAAGGAACAATGGATCCTGGCAGAAAGGACATTCTCAAAACAGTGCATATGGTTCTGCGAGAAAACATTGGCAACCCACAAGCCGATAACTTGCGTAAGTATCATACCAACTACTTAGCAAAGTATCAAAACATTTATAGCAGTCACCTGCACAGTCAGTCTCCACAGCGTGCACAA
>TARA_B110000902_G_scaffold257758_1_pt1 | contig 12905 bp, 15 predicted proteins | sample TARA_B110000902 | Tara Oceans TARA_B110000902 (sample SAMEA4398009) | marine metagenome | biome: Polar Biome; feature: [SRF] surface water layer (ENVO:00010504); material: water (ENVO:00002006), including particulate matter (ENVO:01000060) such as... | depth 5 m | reverse complement strand
AAATGTTGTGCTTTTTAATCAGATTGTCAGCAATAATGTCGCGGACTAGGTAATCAGGGTCGATAGCGCTGATATCAAAGTAAGGAGCGCCAAATTCTTGCGACGCCAAAGTCGCTAGAACGTGGCCACTCACCGCATTGTCTTCTACGGCTTGGCTGATAAATGATTTTTTTGATTTTTTTGCAGAAGTTGCAGTTTCTATTGCTTGGCCTTCAGTTATTAGATTGGCGTCAATAAGCTTTTGCGGTAAGCCACTAAGTAGCAATGCGTGGTTTGAAGACATGTTTATAATGCTCTTTTTATTCTGCTGACTAGCAGTGATTCTTGCAGTAATGAAGTAAGTATAGCAGTTTCAAATAAGTTCTCATCATTGATAGTAAGTAATGACGATGGTATTTATTTTGCCATAAACTGACAAAAAGTGTCATTTTTTTGCTTGCATGGGTCTTTTTTTTGCAGCTAAAAATTATTAAATGATTGCCCGCAGCTGCTGATAGCGCTTAGTAAATGTTGTATGCCCATAGTTGGCATATTTCTTGTATTGTTTATTGCATCTGGAAAAAATTCTAGTGTATTACCACAGCCCAATAATGGAGATTTCCATGAAAAACAGAACACAAAAAGGTTTTACCCTAATAGAGTTGATGATTGTTGTAGCGATTATTGGCATTTTAGCATCTATCGCCATCCCTCAGTACAGTCAGTATCAAGCCAAAGGCTATGATAAGTCAGCAATGTCTGATGCTCGTAATTTTTTAACTGCATCAATTGCGGCATCTAATTAATAGCGACTGTAAACGCTCATATTGAAAAATAATCGAGGATATATCATGAAAAAATTAATCACTACTATGGCAATAGCTGCAATATTACCAGCGTCAATATCTTTTGCCGCTCCAGTTGATTTTGTTGCTACCAACCAAAACGTAATGGCTGAAGACCTCACCGGTGCAAGTTATGTGGTGTCAGGGTTCTCTCTGCCAACCTCAACCGGTGTGTCTCTTTTTTACGACCAAAGTGCAACAATTATGGCCGTAGGTGCATCTAATGCTAAGGGTACCGAACCTCTAGTCGGTTTTGGTGGCTCAACTGAAGGTGGTGTTATTGCTGAATGCACCAACGTGTTCAGTGCGCCTACCCCCATTGCGGTAGACGAAATACTTGAAGCAGCGGGTACTCCCGCGGCAGCAAGATCAGTAGGCTGCTAGAGAGCGAGCAATAGTTTAAATGCCTAGCTTTTGCTGGGCATTTTTTTGTTTTAAATAATATGAGGAATGTGATGCGTTGGCTGGTATGGCTGTCAATAGTTTCGGGTTATCGAAGTAATAGTTTTCGGTTTTTAGTGGTGCTTGCCGTATTTTGCGTATTTCTGGCGTGGTTAGCTTCAAGCTTTTCTGCTCGCAGCCCTGAAACCTTGTTTCTCGACGTAGGGTTGTCGTTTCAGCGTATGGCATTAACCTTAATGGCGGTTTTCTGGGTTCAAGAGCTTTACTATAAAGACTTAGAAAAAAAGACGGCAATTTTTCTGTTGGCCTATCCAGTATCAAGATCTACCTATTTAATCTCTCGTTTTTTGGGTGTGCTGCTATTAACGACAATGGCGTTAATTGTCTGTGCCCTACTGCTCTTTATTGTTGCTTTGTTAAGTCGTACTGGCTACGAACAAGGGTTTCCTGTTAATTTAGGGCTAAGCTATATTATTACATGGGCTTATTTTTGGTTGGATATCATGTTGGTAGTCGCTTTTGCTTTTATGCTATGCAGTTTTGCAGAAACCCCAAATCTTCCTGTTATTTGTGCGATCGGCTTTGCCGTTGCTATGCATGCTATGGGGCCAGTTTTAGATTACTTAAGTTATGCCAAAGGCGTGGAAGATGTGCAAAAAGACTGGATATTACCCTTTGTTGAAAATGCACTCTATATTTTGCCAGACTTAGACCGCTTAGATATCAGGCAATGGACTTTATATGGCGTGATGCCAGAGCTAAAATTAATGTTGTGGGCTGCAATTTCAGCGCTGGCCTATATTACAGTGTTTGTTGCTGCTAGTATTTTTGGTCTACAGCGACGTGAAATTGTTTAGTTTATCTCTTGGACACGTAATCTTTAGTGTAGCAGTTATTTTGGCTTTCCTTTCGTCTGCTCAATTATCTACATTTGCCAGAGCTCCTGTAGATGAAGGGATTTCGCATGTAATGCCCGGTGTGGTTAATGTTTTCATGGGGCTGGGTGATCGTTATTTGGCATCTAATTTGTTAGTGATAAAATCTATTATTAGTGTCGGCGAGGGTGATATTCATTTTAAAGACAAGGCGCAATTGCATAAGCAAGCCGTATATTTAAATGGCTATAACGAAGATAATTATTATCAGGCATCAGCATCCCTGCCGTGGAATGGTTTTGTAGATGAAGGGCAGGTGGTGTTGAGGCAAGCTAGAAAAGTACGTAGCTTTGACCCTTGGCCTGCTTTTTATGAGGGGTTTAGTGAATTCTATTTTTATAAAAATTACTTGCGAGCGGCAGAACTAAGTTCAATCGCGGCCAATAGGTCTGAGGGTAAAGATCGGCAGTTGTTTAAAGATCTGGCGGCAAAATGGTTAACTAGCAGTGCAAACTATAAGTTAGCATTAACCTTAGTGACCGAGCTAGAGCGTAATACTAAGTCAATGGCGACTAAAAAGCGCCTCAATTACAGAAAGCAGCGGCTTAGTAATCTTATTATGCTTGAAGAGTTAGTTAGCGAATATAATCGGCAGTTTGCTAGCTGGCCTGTAAATCTATCTAGTCTAGTTGAGGAAGGCTTATTGGAAGAAATTCCAATCGATCCGTGGCGATGGCAATATGGGTTAACAGAAAACGGTTCAAAAGTTGGTGTATTTAAAAATGAGTAGCTATGCAATAGAAGTGAAAGACATTCACAAAACTTACAATAAAGGTTTTAAGTCTTTTAAGGCGCTTGATGGCGTAAGCTTTACCGTTGAAAAAGGCTCGGCGTTTGGCTTTGTTGGCGCCAATGGCGCTGGTAAAAGTACTGCTATTAAAGTGATGTTAGATTTAATTCGCGCTGATAGTGGGCAGGTACTAATAAATGGTGTGGATAGCCGTGATGCCAGCTCCCGGTTTAAAGTTGCCTTTATGCCAGAGAATCCAAGTTTAAACGAATATTTAACGCCGCTTGAAATACTAAAGCTTGGTATTAATTTACATAATATTGACGTTCCAAGCGTTGATATTTATTGCATGGAGTGGTTAGAAAAGCTGGGTATTGCTCATGCGGCAAATAAAAATATTCGTCAAATGTCTAAAGGTATGGCGCAACGTACGGGTTTAGCTCACAGCTTAGCTTGTCAGCCTGAAGTTCTGATTTTAGACGAACCTTTGTCTGGTTTAGACCCTGTTGGCCGCGTAGACGTCGTTGATTTATTAGAAAATTTTTGCGTAAATGGTGGGACATTATTATTTACCTCGCATGTATTGCATGACGTTGAGCGGATTGCTGACGGGTTTACATTGATTGATTCGGGGCGAATTAAGTCTACAAAAACCAAACAAGAAATGTTGCTGGCAGGTGATAAGTATAAGGTCGTCGTGCATGGAGATTGCATGCTTCCGTCATTTTATATCGATGGCGTTGGGCGCATGGCTAGCGATGTTGATAGGCATGATTTATGGGGAATATTAAGGCAGGTTGAATTAAGTGGCTGTCACTTGGTCTCTGTTTCTCCTGTATTAAATCTAGAACGCCTATTTTTAGATGTCGCTAAACACTAGATATGGCTCTAGGCTCTTGTTAGTGTAATAAAATCCATGTAGATGTTCTCTGCGGGCCTTATTCCTTTGTATATTTATTTGAACTTAATGATGTTATTAATAGAGGCGTATAATGACAAGCTGGCAAACCCGCATTACTAACTTTGTATTACGAAGAATGAAACCAACGCTCGCCAAAAAAGAAGGCGACCAATTAGTAAGTTTTCTTCGCAATCAAATGGCGATGAGCGGCGATAAGACATCCAAAAATACTATTATTGATAAAGTGTCGATAGGCGGCGTTGGGGGTGAATGGGTTAGCGTTGGAGATGTGCCGTCTAATAAGGCCTTGGTGTACTTCCATGGTGGAGCCTATGTGTCAGGCTCGCCGGTTACACATCGTGATTACGCGGCTGCAATGGCGAAGGCCTTAGGTATAAAGGTATTGATGGTCGATTACAGGCTTGCACCAGAGTATTCCTTTCCTGCGCCTATCGAAGACGCGTTAGTTGTTTATAAAGCGTTATTAGGCGAGGGCTATGCTGCAAATGATTTACTAGTAGGTGGCGACTCGGCTGGCGGTAATTTGACCCTATGCTTGCTGCAGAAAATTCGCAGCTTTGGTTTGTCGATGCCAGCTGCCGCATGTCTTTTTTCGCCTTGGGCTGATTTAACCCATGCTGGGAACTCTATGCTGACTAATGCCAACAGTGATCCGATGTTGCCAATGGTTATGCTAGAGCGCAGCGCCGATATTTACGCTGCTGGCGCTGATAAAAACGATCCGCTGATATCACCTATATTCACCGATATGACCGATTTTCCGCCAATGATCATTCATGTAGGCTCGACTGAAATTTTATTGGATGATGCTAAAACGATTGCTGACCTGTGTGAGCAAACTGGTGTTGATGTCACGCTAAAAATATGGGAAAAAGCGCCCCATGCTTTCCCAATTATGGTTAAATTCCTGCCTGAAGCGCGGGCGGCTATTGAACAAACCGCAGAGTTTTTTCGCACCAAGCTAAACCCTTAATAGAGATTTTAATGTAATGATATTCGGTAGAGTAATTGGCACGATTATGGGTTTTTTAGTGCTGAATTTTTTTGGTGCATTTATAGGTTATTGGGTAGGAGGGATGTTCGATCGCGGCCTTAGAGAGCTTGATCAGCGGCCGCCCAAAGCCAAGCGTGATGAAGCGCAGCAGCAATTTTTTGAAACCACATTTCTTATCTTGGGCCATTTGGCAAAAGCGGACGGCCAGGTTAGCAAAGAAGAAGTAAGCCAGACTGAAGCGTTTATGACGCAGATGGGCTTAAGCCCGGAACATCGCATTGATGCAATTGCGCTATTCAAACGCGGTGCCTTAGCTGACTTCAATTTAGATTTAACGATGAATGCTTTTGTTGGCAAGTGCGGGCGCTATGTTCGCCTGCAACAATTATTGCTTGAGTATGTTTGTCATTTGGCCTTTGCCGATGGTGAACTGCACAATGATGAGAAGTTAGTACTACGTCAAGTTGCCGCCAGATTAGGCATTAACGGCGACAGGTTTGAGCAGTTGCTCGGTATGTTCTCTGCTCAATATGGTTTTTCGGGTGGTGGCTCATATAGTGGTCAGTCGTCGGAGTCGACCTTGCAAGCGGCTTATAAGGCATTGGGTATTAGCTCAGCGGTAAGCGACAGAGAGCTAAAAAAGGCATATCGCAAGCTTATGAGTGAGCATCACCCCGATAAGTTAATTGCTCAAGGTGTGCCAGAGGATATGGTGAAAGTCGCAACTCAGAAGTCCCAAGAAATAAGTTCAGCTTATGATTTGATCCAAAAATCTCGTAAATAGGGTTATTCCTAGCTCATATGGGTGATATTGCAATAAAGCTAATCAATTAAAATGGGGCCATCTTAATAAGGTGGTCTTATGTCTGTAAAATTAATTAATAAAAAAATACTGATAACTGGCGCAACAGGTCAGGTTGCGTTGCCAGTGGTTGAAGCATTCGCCAAGCACAATCAAGTATTCGCCTTAGCTAGGTTTTCTAACCCAGATGATGAAAGCAAAGTCATTCAATTGGGAGCTAAGTTGCTAAAAGCTGACTTGGCAAGCGATGATCTCACTCAAATAATCCCTCAAGATATTGATTACGTACTAAATTTTGCTGTGCTGAAAACAGGCGATTTTGATTATGACTTGGCTGCGAATGCCGAAGGAGTCGGACGCTTATTGGTGGCTTGTCAGTCCGTGGCCGCATTTATACATTTTTCATCTACGGCAGTGTATCAATATGCTGGCGCTGAGCCGCGCCAGGAGAGTTCACCGCTGGGTGACAATCATCGGCATATGTTCCCTACTTATAGTATCAGTAAAATTGCCGCTGAAACTGTGGCCCGCTTTACTGCCAAACAATTTGATATTCCGCTAACCATTGCCCGGCTAAGTGTACCCTATGGGGACAACGGTGGTTGGCCGTTCTGGCACTTGTTAATGATGAAAGAAGGGATTCCTATTGACGTGCATCCTGATGCACCAAATACTTATAACTTACTTCATACCGATGATTATATTGAGAAAATACCAGCCCTACTTGAGGTGGCAACAACTGCGACAACCACGCTGAACTTTGGCGGCTCTGATCCGTGCAGCATAGAGCAGTGGTGCGAATATATAACCGAGCTAACTGGTTTTTTACCGATCTATAATTCTACCGAAACAGCATTTGGTAGCTTACAAATTGATACCACAGCAATGCATAAATGTATTGGTAAAACTAAAGTTGATTGGAAGCAGGGCGTGCTGAGTATGATAAAAAACTTAGCCCCTGAACTACTTTAACCTTAGTTGATATTACTACGGTCTACCAATCACCAATATTTTTCATTGAGGCCCACGGCTCTATCGGGGCTAAAGACTTGCCAGCTTGCAGAAGTTCGATAGAAATTTCATCGGGTGATTTTATAAATGCCATGTAACCATCACGTGGAGGTCGATTGATAACAACTCCTGCATCCATTAGCTGCTGGCAAGTGTCATAGATATTTTCTACGCGATAGGCGAGGTGGCCAAAGTTACGACCTTTGGGGTAGTCTTCAGTGTCCCAATTGTAGGTCAGCTCAATAACCGGCGCCTTATCTTCTTTCGCAGCGGGCACATCTTCGCTAGCGGCTAAAAATACTAAGGTAAATCTACCGCCTTCATTGTCATAGCGCTTAATTTCCACCATACCTAATTTGTTGCAGTAAAAGTCTAGTGAAAGCTCTAAGTTTTTTACTCGGACCATACTGTGGAGATATTTCATGTTGTCGCCTGTGATTGATGGTGCATAGCGGAATGTTAGGTGCTACATAATCACATGCAACAATATTAGTACGGTTCAATAACCTGACTGTGGGTGTAACGGTCGGGCTAAAGCTTTGCTCTTACCAAAACAGGCATGCCGGCAATAGTATTAGTAGGACGAATCCATGGAGTAATATTCGAAGGCAGTACTGGTAGGCGCTCTATTTCTATTTGAGCATCAATTTTATTTGGATAGGTTCCGACAATCCACAGATATAGAGTCTGGTCGGCAGTGGTATATTCGATAATTAGTGATGGTATACGATATTGCTTTATCAGCCCGATAATTTTATCTCTAGAGCCTGACGCCAGCAGCTGTATTGAATGAGCATCAGCCGCAAATTCACTAGGGCGTGCTAGTGAATCAACATCTTGATTATTGCTTGGCGAGCCACTGCTTGATTGACTATTCGAGACGCTATTGCCAGTCGTAGTCGATTGAGGCGAAGGCTGAGTCTGACTGCTTTGTTGTACCGTATTCTTCTCAGCACAGTTCCAATCAGCATCAGTTTTACCACAATCCCAATCGCTTTGACCATAGGCGCTGGCCTGAGTCAACACACTCAAACCGCTAAGAATAATTAAATGTAAGAGGATGTTTTTTATTTTCTTTTCTCCATGCGCGTTATAGTTTTATCTTAAAGGTGGCACATTAACCCAATCTTAACGTATTTCTGTGATATGTCGATGTGCCCGATATTAATAGTCAAAAATACAGCCGCTAGGGCTAGTATTGACTATTTGGTCACTATGACTGATGAGCCATGACCAAACAGTCCTTGATTAGCGGTAATACCGACTTTAGCGCCGTCAACCTGTCGCTCGCCTGCTTGGCCACGCAGCTGCCAAGTTAGCTCACACACTTGCGCTAGGGCTTGTGCTGGTACTGCCTCACCAAAACAGGCTAGCCCACCAGAGGTATTTACTGGCAGCTTGCCACCTAGCCGGGTTACTCCCTCGCGAATCAGTCTGGCACCTTCACCAGGAGGGCAGAGCTTTAAGTCTTCATACCAATCCAGCTCTAGCGCCGAAGATAAGTCATACACTTCAGCAACACTAACGTCTTCAGGGCCGACACCGGCCTCTTCATAGGCTTTAGCCGGTATTGATGAGCGGTAGCGCAAGGCCTCGATACCTTGAGCGGCCGCTGAGTCGGTCGCGATGTCGGGCATTTCCACTACTTCGCTGGCAAAAGTCGGGGTAACCGTTGATATGGCAGCTATTTTTACTGGATTTGGTGATCCCATTCGCTTAGCGTAGTCCATGCTGCAAACAACTAATGCCGCACCGCCATCAGAAGTAGCACATATGTTTAGCAAGCGTAGTGGGTCTGCCACCATGGCTGATTTTTTAATATCTTCCATAGTAAATTTTTTACGATAACGTGCATTTGGATTAGTAAATCCATGTTCGCTATTTTTTATTTTCACCAACCCAAAATCTTCTTCTGAATCACCGTAGATATCCATCCGGCGGCGCGCATATAAGCCAAAGTAGGTTGGGTTGGTTATGCCAAGGTAAAACCTTACCCAATCTGGATCTTCTGGACGATAGCCGCCAGCTGGCGCTAGAAAGCCTTTGGGTGTGGTGTCGGCGCCAATGACTAAAGCTACTTCACAATCGCCTGCCAGTATTTTTGCTCTAGCTGCTGCTAAGGCTTGGCTGCCAGAGGCGCAGGCCGCATATGAGGTGTTTACTTCACCACCTTGCCAGCCTAAGGCTTGGGCAAAGGTCGCTCCAGCCACGAAGCCGGGGTAACCATTACGGATAGTTGCACCGCCGGAAATAAAGCCAATGTCTTGCCAGTTAACACCAGCATCTTTGATTGCTGCGCGCGCTGCATGGACTCCGTATTCAACAAAATTTTTGCCCCATTTGCCCCAGGGATGCATACCAATACCAAGAATCGCGATATCCTTACTCATATCATCGCTCCTCGACTAGGTTTCCATTTCCAGGTGACTTTATTGGCGTCGTCTGTTTCGTGCAGGGTCTCTAGTACTAGTTCTACTTCGTCGCCAACACTGAGTTCACTCACATCGACGCCGGTAATAACTTGCCCTAAAATAATCATTTTTTCTTCATCAAGCTCGACCGCGGCAATGGTATAGGGCTCAAAAGGTTCTGCCGCTATAAAAGGCTCTGGGGGTTTATAGCAAGCATTGGTATAAGACCAGATTTTGCCGCTACGGCTTAAAGGAACTTCAGTAAAATTTTCGCTTTGGCAATGCGGGTTGCGGCAAAAGCTAATATGCTTGGGAAAATAGTAAGTGCCACATTGTTGGCATTTAGCACCGAGTAAATGCGGCGTGACATCAAGGGTGAACCAGCCTTCTATGGCTGCTTGGATTGGCTTGTCGGCCATAGGTGGCTCCTGAGTAAACGCATGGTTGAGTTTTATCTAGTACTCAATAAATTGTTATCAGGATACCACTGGGGTCGATTATGGTTCCACAAAGGTTACCAATTGGTATGCTGGTATTGATTAACTAGCGGCCACCAAGTCTTCATCAGTATCAACTAGTGTCGTTGCTAGTGATTCAGCGTGCTCGTCGCTAGCTTCAGCTTCATCGACTGGCGGTAATTCGAACAGCCGTGGCTCAGGCTTTTCGCCAACTGTCACTATTGGGCGTTTTTTATCATTAAGTTCAACGGCAACGATATCACCCCGTAATTCAAAATCTTTAGCGTTTAATTCAACTAAAGTATTTACGGCTTGGTCTCGGTATTTAACAAAAGCGACAACAGATTTGTCACTGCCATCAACCCATTCGTCTTGCTTTGATGCGTATAAACCGTCTTGATTTCTTATTACGTAAACTTCATTCATATTGGTAATAGTCGCTTAACGAGTAAAAATGCTATTTTAGCCAGCATGGCACTTAGGTGCCAACTAAACTAGCAGAAAGTTTGCTGCGTATACACAGTAGAACTCAATGATAGATTGGCTGTCATAACTTAGAATATTACTGGTAGGTGATTAAATGTTTGGATTTACAAAAACTGAGATGGTGACTGCTGATAAAGCCTTGCCGGGCAGAACTGACGTTATGCCAGTTGCAGGCGGGCATTATATTAATAGTAACGCTATAAAAGGGCCATTTCCTGAGGGTTTAACCCAGGCAGTGTTTGCTTTAGGTTGTTTTTGGGGGGCAGAGCGAAAGTTTTGGCAGCTTGACGGAGTTTACTCAACTGCAGTGGGCTTTGCTGGCGGCTATACGCCTAATCCTACCTATGACGAGGTCTGTGCTGGCCGCACTGGTCATACCGAGGTCGTATTAGTAGTGTTTGATCATAAAGTTATTAGCTATCAACAGTTGCTTAAAGTGTTTTGGGAATCTCATAACCCAACCCAAGGGATGGGCCAAGGTAATGATAGAGGTACCCAGTATCGCTCAGCTATTTATACTTTTGATAAACAGTTAGATGAAGCCCAGGCAAGCGCTGAAATCTATCAACATGCTTTAGTTGAAGGCGGTTATGGCGCTATCACCACCGAAATTAAAACAGCGCCAGAATTTTATTATGCAGAAGACTATCATCAGCAATATTTGGCTAAAAATCCCAATGGATATTGCGGTTTAGGCGGCACTGGCGTGAGTTGCGTTTAGTGGGTTTAGCATTCGTCACCTAAATAGGGGTATGGCGGTCACCCTAAGCTAGTTAAGCTTTAACAAAATAATAACTAGGGCGATTTAATGATTGATGTACACATTATCCGAGACCTTCCCTTTAGCGCTAGTGCAGTATGGCTAGTGTTGTCAAATTATGGCGATATTCGCTGGACCGGAGCTCCTAAGGTTGAAGTGGAAGGTTCAGGCATAGGAATGATTCGTAAAGTGATTATGGACGGCATGGCACCTATTGAAGAGGTGTTAGAGTCAATGGACCATCAGGCAATGACCTACAGTTACACCATTCCTCGGGGTTTACCGATGCCGGTGTCTAACTATCGGGCCGAAGTGCGAGTTGAAGCGGTTGATGACACCAATAGTCGTGTTCATTGGCATAGCACGGCGCAACCAAATGAGGGCAGCGGTAGCGATGGGCAGCAAATGTTAGAGGCGGCCTATTCACAAATGCTAGATGGTTTAGCGCAGTGTTTAGGCAGCACTTAGCCCGCCTTAAAGTCGACAAAAATTGGCGATGACCAGGCTCGGTGTTCTACTGGCGCTAAGCAATCATCACCAGCTTCCCCCCGTTGGCCGCAGTCTATAATGGTTAAACATTGGCCGTTACTGTCATTATCACACTGTTGCTGAGCGCCATTAACCGTATCAATTGGTTCTTCAATGGCCCGCACATAGTAAGCGGCATCGCGGGCAATAGCATTATATTCGGAGTCACTAAATTCTATGCTACAGCCTTGCTCATTTGGTGCACACTGATGCACCAGCCACGGATCTTGAATCAGTGGGGCTAAACTTTCACCTTGGTAATTCTGTGGCAATATTCTAATAACTTCGAATCGACTAATTATTCTGCGTTGGTCTGATGGGTTATAACACTCGCCCATACACAGTTCGTTCATTCTGTTTTCACCTAGGGCATTCTCAGCAATTGGCGGACAACCTGGTTTTTGTTTAAATGAGCCAATTGCTTTGGCACTAAAAATTGGCGCTTCACTTTGGCTAACCGATTGTCCCATTGTGGCGGTGTTAATACCGGTTTCATCCAACAGATTAAACCACAGTAAGATACGTGGGCCGCTGGTGGCGTAAACTTCTTTATCTTGCAGGGCTTGCCAAATAGAGTCGCGGTCGCGACCACTGCTGTGGGCTGCAACGAGTCCACCAGTATAAAAAAATGAACCAACGCGCTTGGTTTCAAAGGCATTAACCCCCGCTGTATTAACCTCGGTTAAAGAAACCGGTGTCGACTCAAGTGCCAAGCTAAAGCTAACAGCTTGTTTGCTGCTAAACGGGCTGTCGATATCTTTTTGCGCGCCTTTGCGACCCTCAGTCATGTGGCCTAGGCCAAATTCTTTATAGCCAGAGCCAGGCTTAGCTTGATGATTGTCGCTAGAGGCAATAAAGCCAAATTTAAATTGCTTTCTTTCACCATCGCTATCGACCTTACCACGCGTAGCCAAAATCGCTTGCACAGAGCTATTTGAACGATAATTAAACGCCGGTAAAAAGCAGTCGCGGCATTGCCCCGCCTCTAGCCATTCGTCTGAATTAGCATCTTCAAGTACTAAATGGCCGCCATTACCCGCAGCCAAATAATTTTGTTGAGCTTTAAGTTCACGTTGCTGACACTGGGTATCTTTGAAGTTCAAAGCAGTGCAGCGGTTGTAAACAATTTGCCCAGCGCGACGACAGCTGGGGGTGTATTGTGGTGTCTGCGGCGGGCAAATAGGCTGGCCGTCGCCATCGAACATAATTGCTGCGTTATCAAAATATTCTTCGGTATTACCGTGGCCCGAAAATATCTCAATAAGTTTCTCTCTATCTGGGTCATGTCCTACTAATTGTTTTTGCCAGTTGCTGCCTGGTGGAGTGTAAATGCCCCAGCTAGTGCCATGAGGAATAACTAAGGCTGCTTGGTCCCAGTTATCCAATTTAGCAAAAAGTTCTTTTGGGGTGGCGGCATATTCTCTGCAGTCGGCTATGGCCACATCGGCTGGCAGGCCAGCTGCACACTCAGCAATGACAGATTCATAAATATATTTGGCCCAGTCTAAATAACGCGGTTCGTCTTGTCGGTAAGATAATAGTGCTAACCCTGCTTGGCTGGGTTTTTCTATACCGCTGCCAGTGATAACACTAGCGATGGGTCGATTAGGTGTGCTGGGACCGACAGGGTCTTTTAAAATAA
>TARA_B110000902_G_scaffold192340_1_pt1 | contig 12953 bp, 9 predicted proteins | sample TARA_B110000902 | Tara Oceans TARA_B110000902 (sample SAMEA4398009) | marine metagenome | biome: Polar Biome; feature: [SRF] surface water layer (ENVO:00010504); material: water (ENVO:00002006), including particulate matter (ENVO:01000060) such as... | depth 5 m | reverse complement strand
TACAGCGCTCCGGAGTGCACGCTATTCGAGCAGGTAAGCAACTGGCCTATAATCTTCTAGCCACTAATAACTCAGCCACTTTGCGAGCCTATTGGCCGCGGCACAACAATTTATATTTAATATCCTGTGCAGACCAAAGTGCTATCGCCAGCTATGGCTTTAATTTGGGGCCTTTTAAGATGAATGTTGCGCTGCATGGGCGTTGGGTTTGGCGGTTGAAAAACCACATTGATATTAGCTTTATGAATCGCTTTAAAGCCAAATAGGCTTTGTATGCAGTGGTCAAAAAAAGTTGGCCACTGCATAGGAAATACTGCTATTGAAAACCTATTGGTTAGCATCCGCTATAACCATAGCCGCGGCCTTCTCCCCTATCATTACACAGGCGGCATTGGTGTTGCCGCTTATAAGGTTAGGCATGATGGATGCGTCGGCAATACGTAGATTTTTAATGCCATACACACGCAATGCTGCATCCACCACAGCCATTTCGCTTTGGCCCATGGCGCAGGTGCCTACGGGGTGATATTCCGTTTCTGCTGTGGCTTTTATGTAGTTGCATATTTGTGCATCTGACAGCACTTCATTACCTGGGGCATATTCATTGCGTATAAGCTGCGCAAAGGGGCCGCTGTTAAGTATGTCTCTGCACATATACACACTTTCACGCAGGCGATCTATGTTGCCTTGAGTTTGTAAAAAACGCTGGTCAATAATGGGTGCGTCTTTAGGTTTGTCGCTAGCTAGGGTGACTTGTCCGGCATCTGTGGGGCGCAAATTGCAGGCATGAATAGTGACACCATGCTGTTTAATTTCAGGTACAGGTTTGGGGAATATCATTAAAGGGATAAAATGTAGCTGAATATCTGGTCGATTAGGGCTAAACGAAGAGCTGGCAAAAGCGCCGCTTTCAGCCGCATTGCTGCCTCCTGGGCCTGATTTGTTCCAAAAATAGCGCAAGCCTGTGGTGATAGCGCCCATACCTTTGTTGATGCCATAAAGGCTATCTGCACCTTTGGTGCGAGCCAACACTGACACGTTCAGGTGGTCTTGCAGATTTTTACCCACCCCTGGCAAATGTGCATGCATTTTAATGTTGTGCTTGGCCAGCTCGTCTGCAGGGCCTATGCCTGAAAGCATCAATAATTGAGGTGAGCCGATGGCACCTGCACTGAGGATAACTTCTTGGCTGGCAAAGGCATGGTTTACTCTATTATCTACTTGATAACTTACGCCTAGAGCTTTGCCGTCTTTTATAATAATACGCCTAACATGGGCGCCTGTGATGATTTTTAGATTAGGTCGGTCTGCAATAGGATGTAAAAAGGCAGTTGCGGCACTGCACCGTTTAGATTTTTTTTGCGCCACTTGGTAGCGACCCACCCCCGCTTGATTTTGCCCATTAAAATCATGGTTATGTGTCATGCCTGTAGCCACGGCAGAGGCTACAAATTGATCGCTTAAAGGATGAGTGTAAGATCGATCACTGATGATCAAAGGGCCATTGCTACCATGAAATCCTGGGTCTATATTGGCGCCTAGGTTTGTTTCAGATTGACGAAAAAAAGGCAACACATCATCATAGCTCCAGCCTGCATTGCCTAAAGCATGCCATGCGTCGTAATCTTCTTTTTGGCCACGTATGTGCACCATGGCATTGATCGCGCTAGAGCCGCCTAAAGTTTTGCCTCTTGGTATAGGGATTTGGCGCTGATTCATAGCCTCTTGGGGGGCCGATTGGTAGCGCCAACTGAGCTTTTTATGATCAAGCAAAAAAGCGATGCCTGCAGGCATATGGATCAATGGGTTTGTATCTTTTGGGCCTGCTTCTAGTAATAACACTTCACAATTTAGGTTTGCACTTAAACGGTTTGCTAATACGCATCCAGAGGAGCCTGCGCCGATAATAATGTAGTCGTAATAATGATCTGCCATGGTGTGCCTTATTGTTATTATTTAGAGACTAGGTGGTTACTATTTCCACACAGGGCTGGCTTGCATCGACTCAGGTATAGGGATGCCCATGCGCTGCAATATGCTTGGGGCAAGGGCAGTTTGAGCAATCACATGGTTGGTTGATGGCCCTTGAATAGGGTTGTGGGGGTTGGCAAAGTAGTAAATGGGGATGTCACGCATGATCGCTTCGGTGCCACCGTGGTGCCCGCGTGCACTTTGGCCATGGTCTGCGGTTACTATCACGTCATAGCCTTGCTCTTGCCAGCGCGGTATAAAGTCGCCTAAGGCAGCATCAATGGTATAGCAGTTTTTGTCTATTTCTATAGAGTCAAACCCATAGTGATGGCCTAAGCTGTCTAGGGTGCTGGAGTGGAATAAAAAGTAATCTGGCTGGTGGCGCTGAATAAGCAAACTCATTTGCCAAAAAAGATCGATGTCTGATGGCGTGGCTGGTTGTGCTTTGTTTTCTCCAGCCATGGTATAAAAGCGCGCATGCTGAATGGGGCGGTTTATATCGTCTACTTCCATGTCTCGTAAATGGTTAAAGGGGCTGGCCTGAAAATAGTCTGAAAAAAACGAATGTGCCACGGCTGCTGTGGTGCCACCTGCTGACTTCACGGCGCTAAAAATGTCGGCATCTTCTAGCTTGCCCTGGTGGTAGTTGCTGGTAACACCATGGTCTTGTGGGGTAAGCCCTGTATGGATGCTGGCATAACATGGGCCAGACACGGAAGGCAACACAGATTGGCCTTTCCATAGTTGTGCTTCACCAGCATCTACCCAGCCTTCTAAGTTACCCATGAGTTTGCGTGCATAGGAATAACCTAAACCGTCAAGAATGAGTAAAATTACTTTATTTTTCATAACTATATAGGTCCCATTATTAGTATTTTTAAGTTCTTGTGTTACTCTATATCATAGCTTGCAGTGTGGCATTTAGGCCCTGCGCAATGCAAGTCAATCCAACACAATAGTTACCTTTATCAGAGGCGCATATCGACCCCGTATCAGACACCAGTATTACCCAGCTGCTCATTGGTTTAGCAGGCGGGGTAGCCTTGCTTATTTGGGGCTTAAAACGGGTGCAGCAGGGTATGAAACGAGCCTTTGGTGGGCGCTTAGCCTACCTTATTCGTGACCGTTTTGCCGGCGTATGGTCGGCATTAGGTTTGGGCATGGTGCTCACGCTAATTCTTCAAAGTAGCACCGCATCTGCCTTGCTTGCTGCATCTTTAGGTATTCAAGGTGAAGCTGGATTAGCCCTTTTATTAGGCGCTGATGTAGGCACTACCATAGTAGCTCTTGTGCTTTCTTTTGACCTAAGTGCGCTAAGCCCATTACTGATAGCTATTGGCGTGTTTATGGAGTTGCGTGCCAAGGATAAACGCCAGCACGGCATTGGCGAAGCACTTATGGGCTTGGGCCTTATGCTACTTGCCTTAGGGCTATTGCGCCAACAAGCGGTGCCGTTGCAAGGCTCACAGTTGTTTAGTGATATGTTACGCAGCCTTATAGAAGAGCCTTGGTTGGCTATGCTGTTTGCCGCTTTACTCACTTTTTTATTACATTCAAGCCTAGTTATGGTGCTGCTATTGGCAGGCCTTGTGGGGGCGGGTGTTATAGGTGTGGAGCCAGGCTTGTTGCTGATATTAGGTGTGAATATTGGTAGTGCTTTTATTCCTGTGTATTTATCTCGCAAATCTAGCAACGCTAAGCGAGTAGCGCCTTTAGGTAACTTAATATTACGTACTATCGGCGCTATGGCGTTTGCGCCATGGGTGAGTGAAGTGCATTTAGTGCTTAACTTTGTAAGTGTAGACCCTGCTTGGCAGCTGGTATTGATGCATTGTTTGTTTAATGTCACCGTTGCTGCCTTTGGTATGTTGATAGTAAGTAAGCTTGCAGGCTGGATAGACACACGCTTGCCAAGAGAAACCTTAGCGCCTTTACCTAGCCCCAAATACCTTAAAGACGTGCAAGATACTGCGCCCTCTGCTGCGCTTGCTAACGTGGTGCGAGACACTCTCACCATGGGTGAGTTGTTAGAAGACATGTTGCGTGAAGTGCACTTGGGTATGACCCAAAGATACGATGCTCTAGAGAAAAAAATACATCAAAGCGATGACATTATTGACGATTTTCACCAACAAATTAATGCGTATTTGCTAGAGTTAGGTGGCCAAGACCTCACCGAAGAAGAGCGCTATCGTTGCCAAGATTTATTATTATTTATTACCAATATAGAGCACGCTGGTGACACCTTAGAGCGCAGCATGACTTCGCTTTTGAAAAAGAAAAATAACCTGCATATAGATTTTACTGAATACGAAAATGAGGCCTTGGATGCCAGCATGAAGGCTATCTTTAAAGTGATGCCCATGTCATTTCAGGTGATGATGAGTGAAGACGTGGGCAGTGCCCGTGGCCTTATTCAAGCCAAGCATGAATTTAATACCAGCCATCAAACCTTTTTAGATGGTCAGCAACAGCGCACCATGCAAGCAGACAAAACTAATCCAATATCACACTCGTTATTTACTGACCTAATGCGTGATGTTAAGCGCCTTCATTCGCATTTCACAGCCATTGCTTATCCAGTGCTTAACCGTGAAGGTGAACTAAGATCTAGCCGCTGGCGCGGTTATAACGAGACAAGCCCAGCAGCAAGCGTGGCGCAAGATGATCATGCAGAAACTAACGTCGAGGTTAAGCCTTAATGAGCATCACTAAGCGACCCGTAGATTTTAGCCAAATAAAAGGCATCGTGTTTGATAAAGACGGCACACTATTAAATTTTCATGACACGTGGGTGCCAAGAGCTAGCGCTGCAGTGCTAAAAGTGGCTGATGGTAACCAGGCTTTAGCTCAAACCATGCTGCAAGCCACAGGCTTTGACTTAAAAACCCAGCGTGTATTGGGCGGCTCTATTTTAGCTGCAGGCAATAACCGAGATATCAGTTTGGTGTGGGCGCGGTTAGCTAATAAACCCATAGATGAAGTAGAAGCTTTGTTGAACAATATGTTTGCAGCCTCTACTCATGGCAGCAGTGTGGCTGTTGAAGGCCTTGTGCCGTGCTTAACTGCTTTATTTGATAAGGGTTTAGCATTGGGTGTGGCTACCATGGACAGTGAGGCAGGCATTCAAGCCACTCTTGGGCATTTTGGATGTTTGCATCTGTTTGATTATCTTGTAGGTTATGACTCTGGTTTTGGTAGTAAGCCGGGGCCAGGTATGGTGTTGGGCTTTTGCCAGCACACAGGTTTAAGGCCTGAACAAGTAATGGTGGTGGGTGACAATACCCATGACCTACACATGGGCCAAAGTGCTGAAGCGGGCTGCAATGTTGGCGTGCTCACAGGCACTAGTGTGCGGGCTGAGCTAGAATTTGACGCAGACCTAGTGTTAGATTCTATTGCTGATCTGCCGTGTTTATTTGTTTAAGTCCTGCTATTATCCAGCATGTTTTTTAATTCATTTTTAAGGTGTCTTTTCCATGGCTAAAACTATTATTTCAACCAACAAAGCCCCAGCGGCTATCGGTACTTATTCTCAAGCGGTTAAGGTAGGTAATACGGTTTATATTTCTGGTCAAATCCCATTAGACCCAGAGACTATGGAAGTGTGTAGCCAAGATTTTTCTGCCCAAGCGATACAAGTGTTTGAAAATCTAAAAGCGGTAGCACAAGCCAGTGGCGGTAGTTTGGCAGACGCGGTAAAGCTTAATATATCCATGACAGACTTATCTAATTTCCCCACCATCAATGAAATTATGGCCACTTATATTGCACAGCCTTACCCAGCTCGTGCTGCTGTAGGTGTTGCTGCTTTGCCTAAAGGTGTGCAGGTGGAAATTGAAGCTATTTTGCACATAGACTCTTGAAAACTAGCGCTAAACAAGGCTACGGCCAGCATCAAGTAAAGGAATTAAAAGAGCTTGAATTAATGGTTCTGTTAAAATCCTTGTGGCCCTATCTTATGATTCATAAGGCCAGAGTGATTATCGCTATGGCTTTATTGGTGAGCGCCAAAGGAGTGGCGTTGGTCATCCCTTGGGTCTTCAAACATATCGTTGATGCCCTAGATAGTGACACTCCAGAGCAATTGCTGGTTATCCCCTTAGGTTTTGTCCTGTTGTACGGTGGCATGCGCTTTGGTGCCGTATTTTTAGGAGAGCTACGTGACGCGGTGTTTAGCCGAGTCACTGAAAGTGCCATGAGTAAAGTGGGCTTAGAAGTGTTTGCGCACTTACATCAGTTGGAGCTTGATTTTCACCTAGGCCGCCAAACCGGTGGTATATCCCGGGACATAGATCGGGGCACCAACGGCATTAACTTTATGATGCGCTTTATGGTGTTTAACATTTTACCCACCATTATCGAACTCATCGTAGTGATGCTGATTTTGCTATTTGCTTTTGATGTGTGGTTCTCGGCTGTAACTTTGGTGTGTGTGGTGGTTTATGTGGTGTTTAGTATTAAGACTACAGAATGGCGCACACGCTTTGTAAAAGAAGCGAATCGTTTAGACAGCAAATCTAGCACTCGCGCTGTAGATAGCTTACTCAACTTTGAAACGGTAAAGTATTTTAATAATGAGAGCTTTGAGACCAAACAATACAGTGCCAATTTAAGCGCTTGGGAACAAGCAAGAGTAGATAATCGTTTATCTTTAGCGCTACTTAACTCGGGGCAAGCGTTAATTATTGGCTTAGGAGTTACAGCTTTAATGTATCTTGCAGCTAAAGGCGTGGCCGAAGGTACCATGACCATTGGTGATTTGGTGATGGTTAACTTGTATCTACTACAGTTGTTTGTGCCACTTAATGCCTTGGGCTTTATTTACCGCGAAATTCGCAGAGCTTTGTCTGATATAGAAAACATGTTTGGTTTATTAAAGCGCCAGTCTACTGTGCAGGATAAGGCGCAAGCCACGGTATTAAAAGTTGATCATGCAGCCATCGAATTTGAAGCGGTAGATTTTGGGTATCAAAAGCAGCGTCAAATTCTAAAAAATCTTAGCTTTAGTGTGGCTCCTGGTGAAAAAGTGGCTATTGTAGGCCCTAGCGGCTCTGGCAAGTCTACCATTGGGCGTTTGTTATTTAGATTTTACGATGTGAATGCTGGCACTATCAGGATTGATGGCCAAGATGTGAAAGACGTGCAACAACTAAGCCTAAGGCAAGCCATCGGTGTGGTACCTCAAGACACGGTGCTGTTTAACGACACTATCTGGAATAATGTGGCTTATGGCTGCACGGATGCTAGTGACGAGGATATTTGGAATGCCATAGATATGGCGTCGCTGCGCACCTTTGTAGAGTCTATACCAGAGGGTGTGCAAACCATTGTAGGTGAGCGTGGCCTTAAAGTGTCTGGTGGTGAAAAGCAGCGTATTGCTATTGCTAGGGTGTTGCTTAAAAATCCCTCTATTTTACTTTTTGATGAGGCTACCTCAGCGCTAGATTCAGAGTCTGAAAACAGTATTCTTAAAGCGTTGGCAAAAATATCATCTAATAAAACGACAATAGCTATAGCACATCGACTATCTACCATTGTTGATTCTGATCGTATTTTGGTGGTTGCTGATGGTCAGGTGGTAGAGCAAGGCAGCCACCAAGAGCTGCTCGCTCTTGATGGTCAGTATGCGTTGTTGTGGAAGATGCAGCAGTCACCTAATGATTAAAGAACACCGCTAACCTTTCACAGGCTTGCTGCAATACGCTCAAGTGTGTGGCGTAAGATAAGCGAAAGTGCTCTGGCAGGCCAAACGCACTGCCAGGCACAAGTGCCACACCAGTGCGCTTTAATATGTGCTCAACAAGATCGATATCATCTTCATAACCCAGTGCAGCCATGGCTGCGCTAGCGTTTACAAAGCTGTAAAAGGTGCCTTGGTTGGGTAGGGCTGCAAGCCCAGACATAGCATTAAGCTGTGCTATTACAAAATCATGCCGCAGCTTATAGGCATGCAGCATAGTGCTTAATGAGTCTTGTGGGCCATTGAGTGCGGCTTGTGCACCGGCTTGGCTGATACTGCTAGCGCATGAGCTAGATTCTGTCTGCACTTTTTTCATGGCCTCTATAATAAGCTGTGGCCCTACTGCATAACCTATACGCCATCCGGTCATGGCGTAAGCTTTAGACACCCCATTCACCAACACGCATCGATCCGCTAAGTGAGGGCATACATTAAGCAGATTATATAATGGCGCCTCACCCCAATAGATGTGTTCGTATATGTCATCACTGACCACCATCACCTTTGGATGCAAACGCAGCACTTCACCCATAGCAAACAATTCATCATGGCTATAAGCTTGGCCGCTGGGGTTGCTTGGGCTATTTAGCATGAGTAATTTGGTAGCAGGGGTAATGGCATCTGCAAGCTGTGTAGCGGTCATTTTGAAGGCTTGGGATGCGTTACAGGTGACTATGACAGGTTCGGCCCCTGCCATAGTCACCATGGCAGAATAAGACACCCAAAAAGGTGCAGGTATAATCACCTGATCACCTGCTTCTAATAAGGCGACGCTTAGGTTGTAGATGCTTTGTTTAGCCCCATTACTCACCAACACTTGGTTGGCTTGATAGTGCAGATTGTTTTCTCGCAGGTATTTGTCACAGATCGCTTGGCGCAACGATATGGTGCCAGAGACGTTAGTGTAGCGGGTTTGGCCTGCTGCCATAGCTTTGCTTGCAGCGTCGATAATGTGCCTAGGGGTGTCAAAATCTGGCTCACCCATAGCTAGGTTTATCACGTCTTTACCTTCAGCTTGCATTTGGGCAGCTAGGTTACTTATATTCACTGTAGCCGATGGCTTAAATGAGTGTATTCGTTGCGAAAGAGGCCACGTCACGAGCATAACTCCGTTATACTATTGGGTTTGCACAATAGGGTATCACGCAGACCCTAGATAATGAATCCAAATGAAGTAAATCATGAATCCTCTATTTGAATTGAAGTCAAAATTTGAGCCTGCCGGTGATCAGCCTACAGCGATTAAAAAGCTGGTAGAAGGCATTGATGCTGGCTTAGCTGCGCAAACACTTTTGGGTGTTACTGGCTCTGGTAAAACCTATACCATTGCTCAAGTGATTAACAAAGTGCAACGGCCTACGCTGGTGATGGTGCATAACAAAACTTTGGCGGCTCAGTTATATGGCGAATTTAAGGAATTTTTTCCTAATAACTCAGTAGAATACTTTGTGTCCTACTATGACTATTATCAGCCAGAAGCCTATGTGCCAGCCTCAGATACCTTTATTGATAAAGACTCATCTGTTAATGAACACATTGAGCAAATGCGCCTGTCAGCTACTAAGGCTCTGTTAGAGCGCTCTGACACTATTATCGTAGCCACTGTGTCTGCCATTTATGGTTTGGGAGACCCTGAGTTGTACCACAAAATGGTGTTGCACCTAAACCGTGGTGACAAATGGGACCAACGTGACCTTGTTAGACGCCTAGCAGAGCTGCAGTACAAGCGTAATGATGTGGATTTTCACCGTGCTACTTATCGGGTGCGCGGTGACGTGATTGATGTATATCCAGCAGAGTCTGATGAAGAAGCCGTGCGTATAGAGCTGTTTGATGACGAAATAGAACGCCTAAGCTACTTTGACCCGCTTACTGGTCGAGTATTACGTGAAGCGCCGCGGCTTACCATCTACCCTAAAACCCACTATGTGACGCCCAGAGAAACTTTGCTTAGCGCCATTGATGAAATTGAGCTTGAGTTAAAAGATCGGTTGGAATATTTTCGGGAAAACGACAAGTTAGTAGAGGCACAGCGATTAGAGCAACGCACCCGCTATGACATAGAGATGATTCGAGAGCTAGGCTTTTGTTCAGGCATAGAAAACTATTCTCATTATCTATCAGGCCGCAAACCTGGCGAGCCACCACCAACACTATTTGATTACCTGCCAGCAGATGCTTTGCTGGTGATGGATGAGTCGCATGTGAGCGTGCCGCAATTGGGAGCCATGTACAAAGGTGACCGGTCGCGTAAAGAAACGCTAGTTCAATATGGCTTTAGACTGCCCACAGCGCTGGATAACCGGCCCATGAAGTTTGAAGAATGGGAAGACATTGCGCCGCAAAAGATTTTTGTATCTGCCACACCTAGTGTGTATGAAAATGACCATGCCGATTGCATAGTAGAGCAGGTGGTAAGGCCTACAGGCTTGATAGACCCACCTATCGAAATACGTCCAGCCACCTCGCAAGTGGACGATTTGATGTCTGAAATCAATATTCGTGCCGCTAAAGATGAGCGGGTGTTAGCCATCGTATTAACCAAGCGTATGGCGGAAGACTTAACGGATTATTTGCATGAACATGGCATTAGAGTGCGTTATTTACACTCAGACATAGACACGGTAGAGCGGGTAGAAATTGTGCGCGACCTGCGCCTTGGTGAGTTTGACGTTTTAGTAGGTATCAACCTGTTAAGAGAAGGTTTGGACATGCCAGAAGTATCTCTTGTGGCTATCTTAGATGCTGACAAGGAAGGCTTTTTACGTTCAGAGCGTTCGCTTATTCAAACCATAGGCCGCGCCGCGCGTAACTTGAACGGCAGGGCTATTTTGTACGCTGAAAAAATCACCGGCTCCATGCAGCGGGCCATGGATGAAACAGACAGGCGCCGTGAAAAGCAAATAGAGCACAACAGGGTTAATAATATCACCCCAACGGGTGTTGTTAAGTCGGTGCAAGACATTATGGAAGGTGCCTACACACCTGGCTCTGGCAAAAACAAAGGTAGTAAATCGGGTAAAAAAGCATCTGAAGAAAACATGGACTTCACCGTGGATAGTGAGCTGCTCAACAGCAAGCAACTGTCTAAGCTGATAGGCAAAACAGAAGATGCCATGTATGAAGCGTCTAAGAACTTAAAGTTTGAACAGGCGGGTCGTTACCGTGATCAGCTGCATCTACTTAAAGTGCAGCTAATGAGCCGTTAAGCCCATTAGCTGCCACTAATAGGATGCAGATAAAGTGGGCTGTGCTTAATGGTGTAGCGCAGAGCCTGCGTGTGCTTGCGGATTAATTGCTCTTTATTACAGCGGGGCAAGCAATTTGCATAAAAACGCTAGATTTTAATAAGCTTGTAAGATAATATCTTTATAAGAAAACAACAGTGAGGCGGCTCTGTGATGATAATTGTGAGTGCCGATAGGCCTTATAAGTGTGCTTTTAGCAATACATCAATTAAGGAGTAGAGATGCAAGCAAGTGTTGAACAATCAGAGCGCCAAGAGCCTTTTCAAACAGCAGTGAAGGAATTTTATTGCTGTAGCGTTGCCCCTGCATAATGCTCTGGTATCGATTGTAAAAAAGGTAGGTAGGCGTTAATAGATTTCGGTAACTGGTTTTATATACAACATAGCTCTATTTTCAAAATAGAGAGCCTAAACCGCTCTTTTTTTATAACAAGGCAAGTAAGGTGTAGATCAACTGCAATACTTTCATATACTTATAAATTAATGTTTGAACAAGAAAAAATAAGGGGGTGGCTCTCTAATGATTATTATGAGGCCAGTGGGCCTCATAAATGAACTGTTAGGGATACAATATGAGTCAATTATTGGCAGCGGCAGAAGTCGCACTGGCCGTATGCTCTCCAACAATTCAAGACGCAGTAGTGCAAGAATCTGTTGTCGGAAAATCTCGCTACGAAGTTAATTTTACCCTTGATAGCGTTACGTTAAAGGCATTCGTGGATGAGCATAAAATTGTCGGTGGCAAAGTGCCAGTTAGAGACCAAATGGACACATTTCAATCAGCGCTCTACTCAGATTTATCTTTTTCGTCAGAATCATATCGCTATGGCAGCTTTTCAACTGTAAGAGTTGCTGAGGTTTTTAGAGAAAAATTATTGGTACCTTGTGATGAAAATAACTAACAAGACAAAGCAAAACGCCACAAAAAGCCGTGGGCTGGACTCGCTAAGCTCGCTTTTTATTGCGGCGTTATGTTGTTGAATTTATCAATCGCAACAAAAAACACAGTATTTCAGGGGTCACAAATGCATTACCTAAGTCATTTAACCTGCTTAGAGTGTGATACAGAGACTCAACTTTTTACTAAAAAATAGGCCTTGGATAAATTCTGCAGCCTCGTTATGGCTCTATCAGGTAAATTGCATGACTCGTGAAGAAGTAGTAGGGACACTGCTAAGCAAAATATTAGCGGAAAAATGGCATTACCTGAGTTATCACTTCTCACCATATAAAAAAGGGTATGAGCACTTTCTGTGTGCATCCATTGTGGACTCATGCACTAGGATAGAGTCTGTAATGCCTGGGTATACAGAGGAATTTTCAAAAAAACTGTCCTCATTTTCCAATAGAGAAAAGTATCAGCCACATTATGAACAGATAATTCAGCTATTGGCTGAGTTATATGTGATTAATCATTTGGCAACAATAAAATTTCCTTCTGCGTCTTTTCTACACGAGCCAACTGCCAGTGACAGCAATAGAAACCCTGAAGTTGGTATAATCCTGAACGACAAAGAAATCTATGTGGAAGTTAAATGCCGAGAATATATCCCGCATCATAACGACCGTGGTCATACATCCATTGAAGTGCCGTCTAGAATGGATGGCATTAAAGAAGTTGCAGAGTCCATATTAAAAAATGGCGAACATATTGTTTACCCAAGAGATAACACCATTAAGGATTTTTTGATATCTGCAAATGACAAGTTTAGAGGCTTCAAAAATGATTCAAGTAAATCTATAACTGTATTAGTCATTGTTTGGGACGATTGCATTTACGAACCAATATCTTCTTTACTAAATAGTTCTAGCGGACTATTGACCGATAATTCTTTTTATAAAAATGGTGGCGAGGCAGCTAAATTTGAGAATGTTGACGCAATACTACTGGTTAGACAAAGTCACCATATAGTAAGAGCTACAAGAGATCAGTTCCCAGTAGATGGGCTTAAGCATCCGTTAGACTGGGGGGCTAAAAACATGGTCTTACCT
>TARA_B110000902_G_scaffold220126_1_pt1 | contig 12957 bp, 9 predicted proteins | sample TARA_B110000902 | Tara Oceans TARA_B110000902 (sample SAMEA4398009) | marine metagenome | biome: Polar Biome; feature: [SRF] surface water layer (ENVO:00010504); material: water (ENVO:00002006), including particulate matter (ENVO:01000060) such as... | depth 5 m | reverse complement strand
GCAGTTTTTACGCCAATAATTTTATTACCATCGAATATCAAACCGTTTACAGAATCTTGGTAAAAATCAACATTCTCCGTTAACTCTAACATCGTTCTCCAACAGTCTGCAAACTGCATTCTATCAGATTGTACTCTTGGGCTCCACATAGCAGGACCCTTACTTTTATTAAGCATCTTAAACTGTATGGCAGTTTTATCGGTAACAATTGCACTATAACCCCCCAATGCATCAATCTCTCTTATTATTTGTCCTTTCGCAATACCGCCCATTGCCGGATTGCAACTCATTTGCGCAATGTTCTGCAAATTCATTGTAATTAACAATGTGTGAGCACCCATGTTTGCACTTGCCGCCGCTGCCTCACTTCCTGCGTGACCGCCACCAACGACTATAACATCAAATGTTGTTGAAAATAAACTCATTCTCTATAGTTCCACGTGAAACGTGTATTTAATTAATTGATTATTAGTTGTTTAAAATAAATAAGGCCTTATTTTCTTGTAATGTCATCTCTTTTTGGTCTTCCTCAGTTTTATCCTTAAAACCTAAATAATGTAACACCCCATGAATCATTACTCTTTCCAATTCCTCACGAAAAGAAACCTTAAAATCTTTTGCATTATCCGCAACCCGATCCACAGAAATAAAAACATCTCCATTGATAAGTTTCCCTATCGAATTATCGAAACTTATAATATCTGTTAACGTATCATGTTGTAAAAACTCCACATTTAATTTATGCAAATAAGTATCATCACAAAAAATATAATTTAACTCTCCTTCTTCGCAATCATGGTCTGCTATAACTTTTTGAATCCAGTTCTCTAAAGACTTTTCGTTCTTTAGTTTAAAATTAGTCTCATAATTAAAAGTTATCATTAATCTTGCTTCTTTGAATCCGAAAAATATTCACGAACCTTTCGTTCATAATTTGGTTGCAAAGGTAATGATTGTCTATTTAAAATCTCTATTTCGTTGTAAAATCGCTTTTTAAACTCTAAAGCTTTTATTTTATTTCTTTGAGAATCATTGATGTTAACATTAGCGGTGCGTTTATTTTCTTTTCCTTGCTTTAAAGTAGATTGATCAAACTTCAACATCTCGTAATTCAGTTGTTGCATTTTTTGAACTGTGGCTTGAGTAAACCCATAAGATAAGATGTCATTCTCTAATTCTTCCATGGTTTTTAATACTTTTTTTGCAGAATTGTCCTTTCCTGTACTTCCTTTTTCGGATGCATTAATAGCTTCTTGTAATTGTTGCCTTAATTGAGATTGTTGCTTATATATTTCATATAATTCTCCATCTAAATTGTCATTTTCACCTTTTCCTGCAGATCCACTATCACCCTGATTTCCTTGAGATCCTTTATTACCTTTTTCTCCCTTTTTTCCAAGGGCTCCGGAGTTTGCTTTTTCCCCTGGCTTCTTTCCTTTACCTTCCCCTTTCTTGTCCCCAGACTTTTTACCCTTCTTCATTCCCTCTTTCATTTTTTCTGAAAGCTCACCTTGCTTCTTTATTATATCTGGCAAACTAAATCCACTCCCTTTTCCCTTTCCTTTTCCCAATTTCATGGAAGCGTTCTTCATACTGTTTAACATACTACTCAAATAATCTGCTAAATTATTCGTGGAAGTCATTACATAACGTTGATTTGAAATTCCATTATTAAATCTATTCTCGCTGAAATTCTCTAAAGATTGCTCCAAATTATAATGTGTTGTAGACAAATCATCTTGAATTTTACTTGACATTTTTGGCATACGCATAGACAAAACATACAAACTATCGTCTATATGTTCAAAATAGTTTCTAATACCATTTTGTTTTTTTAAATCATTACCAAAATCTGGATGTGTTGTAGAAATTGTGCTAAACTTATCCATTAGAATTTCTTGTTTAAAAGAAAAAGTAATCAAATTCTCTAAAATCTTACGCATGTCTTCCATATTCTCCTCTATCGACTCCGCCTCCATTTCCATCATGGCTTTCTGCATTTTTGCACTCATTTCTTTCATTTTCTGAGCACTCTTATTTTGATTCATTTTAGCCACTTTATCCCGCTTTTCTTGCAAACCTTCTTCAGCCTTTTCCAGTGCATCCTCAATAACCTTCTTTTCCTCTTCAACATCTGGCATTTCCATTGGCTCCTTTAACTTCTCGTTATCTTTTAAAAGCTCTTCAATTTGCTTTTTTATTCCTCTAAAATCTTCGCTAATCTTTTTTTGTTCATCTACCGTTGTGTCCGAATTATTTTTTAACAACTTTTGTTTTTTGGCCAAGTCCAACAGCTTATTAGCAATTTGCATGGTTTTTTGTTCAATATAAAAACGCTTTACTAATTCTAGAGTACGTTCTAAACTGCGCTCCTGTTGCTTATTTTGTTGCGCTAGTTCTTTTGCTTTTTTAACTAAGTCTTCCTTGTTTAACTTATCGGCTAGTTTTGCAATCTCATCTAATAAATCTTGTTGCTTTTTCGTTTTATTTAATTCTTCAATTCGCTTTTTTAATTCCTCTTTTTTAGCCTGTAGCGTTTTATCCTCTTCTTTTTTTTCTCCTAAGTTATCCCGCAACTTGTCTGTCTGTCGTTGTAACATTTTTTTATATTCTTTTTGACGTTTTATAAAGCTTTCCACTTTCTTCTTGTCATTCCAACCAACTTTCTTCTTGCTCTGCAATTCTTTTCGAATTTTGTCTAAGTCTTGTTGCTGCTTTTGTTGTTTTTGAATTGAATTTTCTAAACTAACAACTGTATTTCTTTGTTCTTGCAACATCTGCTCCTTTATCTCGTTACTGGTTTTTTGTCTATAATTAAAAACTTTACTTTTTACTTTTTTGTTTCCATTTACGGCATCATTATCCCATACCTCAAAATAAAGTTCATAATTGGTTCCATTTTTGAGTTCCAATCCAACAGGAAATTGATAAAAAAAGGCTTGAACCTTTGCTTTTGATATCTGTAATACATGTGTTTTTATTCGTTGGGGATTATTCTCATCATAATACACCAATTGTAATTTTTTTAAACCGTAATCATCTGAGATTTGACCTGCAAATTGAGCGAAGCCTCTAGAAATAGAATCAATATTCGTTTGAACATTAATTTCAGGAGGCTCATCTTTAATTATAGAAACCACAAATTGCAAGCTCTCGTAATCTTGTAAGAATTCATTTGATGATGCAATTTGATAATCCAACGGGTATCTGGTTCGCTTTGTGTACTCAAAATTATCTGCTGTCTTTTTTATAAATGATTGTCGCTTTTCGTTTTGAATAAATACCACATCCTCTGTTTGGGTGGTTTTAACTTTCCAAGTAATGTTAGTCCCTTCTGGTACCATTAAATTTCCAGAATTACGAACCGTTTCTTCTTTTTTACCAATGTAATGGGGGTATTCTAATAATAAAGAAATTGTGTTGATTATTGGCGCACGAATTACTTGTATCTGGTATTCTTGAGATTGAATTCCATTTGCCTCCAAATAGAATTTTACTGGGCTCTGAACATCCCTAAAAAGATAAGAAAACACTCCATCACTATTATTCTGTAAAAAATATTGCTGATTCTCGAAAATTATTTTTGCCTCCGACGGGAAAACAGCGCCTATCGTTTCTACAGAAACTGTAAGTGGTTTTCCTTGAATAACCTGCAAATTTTTATTCTTTATAACAAAAGAAAAGGGCGCTGGTGGTGCATATACCGCACTGTAATTAACAACTCTATCTAGACTTTCTTTAAAAATTGCATTATTCCCTGTAAGCAGCGTAATGCCCCAAATTAAAAAAGGTAAAATCGTGTATTTTAAATATTTTGTATTCTTCCTAAAATCTACTGCCTTTAAAAACGGAATTGGCTGTAACTCTCTCGCTTTTTGATTAATGCTTGCCAATAAAAGATCAGACTGATTACTGCTTTCGTTGAGTTGTAAAATATTTAGTAGCTTATCTTTTACCTCAGGGAAATGGTTCCCTATAATTCTTGATGCCTTTTCTAATGAAATTCCTTTTCGTAAACCGATCAATTTAAAAACAGGAATTGCAATAAACCGAACCAATAAAAAAACTTCCACTACAATAAAAAGCCAAAACAAAAAAGTTCTAAATATTGGTTTCAACCATAAAAAAGCCTCTAAAAACAATGTAAAATATAAATATAAAAAACCTAAAGAAAGGAATAAGATAGTCCCTTTTATCAATTCATTTATATAGTATTTTCTAGTGAAGTAATGTAACTTTTGTTTTATTTTGATAAATCCGCTCATAAACAAATAAAACTACTCTTTTTACGACGATTTACAATGAAATTAATGTTAAAAGGGTTTTGTAAATTTCTAAGAGGACAATCAACACAACATTCTTAAAACAGCTTTAGCAAACAATACAATAAAAGTTCTCTTACTGTTGTGCAATACAGTGTTTTCTAACAGCCATAAAAAGAAACAAACCAAGTTTTTTATGCATCTCTCTCTTTTACAGAATCTCTTAATTATATTAAATTATTTAGGAACCTTCCCCATACTCCGTAAATAAAAGAACACACAATCTCTTTCAATTATGCAGAATTTAAATTCTCTAAAATTAACTCCTTCCAATATCATCAAATACTTATATATAAATGATCAAAAATGCGGTGTTTTTGATGTAACGTTGTTAAGAATTATCATATAATTTTGGTGTAAACAAAAGTTAGTTGCTCATAATAATTAATAAAGAACTTTAACAACACATCTCTTTATCTTTTGTTGTTTCTATAGATATTTAATTAAAAGAGCTCCAAGTTAAAACACCACAACAACATGTGAATTTTCATGAATTTTAAGAACATGTGGAGCGTTTCTATTATAAAAATTTTATTTTTATAATACCGATGTAAAAGGATCTTATGAAAACAATAATTATGAAAATCATAGCAATAATTTTTAAGAAAAACTATCTTTGCAACTTCAAAAAACAAAAAAAATGGAATCTAATGTTCGTGTTCGTTTTGCACCAAGTCCAACAGGACCTTTGCATATTGGTGGTGTAAGAACCGCTTTGTATAATTATTTATTTGCTAAAAAATATAATGGCACTTTTGTTTTAAGAATAGAAGACACAGATCAAACACGTTATGTTGCAAATGCAGAACAATATATTATAGACGCTTTGAAGTGGTGTAATATTCCTTTTGACGAAGGTCCCGGTAAAAATGAGAAATTTGGCCCTTACAGACAATCCGAACGCAAAGAATTGTACAAAGAATATGCAGACACCTTAATCAACTCTGGTTGGGCATATTATGCTTTTGACACTTCAGAAGAATTAGACCACCATAGAAAAGGGCACGAAGCAGAAGGAAAAACCTTTATTTATAATTGGCATAACAGAAAAAAAGGCCGTCTGATAAATTCCTTGGTTTTAACTGATCATGAAGTTAAAGCAAAAATAAATGCTGGTGTTAATTATGTAATTCGTTTTAAATCTCCACAAGATGAAATCTTACGAATGGAAGATGAAATTCGTGGAAGTATCACAATTGACACCAATACATTAGATGATAAAATTTTATTTAAAAGTGATGGGATGCCAACGTATCATTTAGCAAATATTGTAGATGACCATTTAATGGAGATTAGTCACGTAATTCGTGGTGAAGAATGGCTTCCTTCTATGCCTCTGCATGTTTTATTGTACAGCGCTTTTGGCTGGGATGCTCCAAAGTTTGCGCATTTACCGTTAATATTAAAACCTGTTGGCAAGGGTAAATTAAGTAAAAGAGATGGAGATAAGCTAGGCTTTCCTGTATTTCCTCTAGCATATACAAATGAAGATTCTGGAGATGTTTCTAATGGCTATAGAGAAGACGGGTATTTTTCTGATGCATTTATAAACATGTTAGCTTTCTTAGGATGGAATCCTGGAACAGAACAGGAAATCTTCTCTTTAAAAGAATTAATTGAAGAATTTGATTTAAAACGTGTTAGTAAATCTGGTGCAAAATTTAACCCAGAGAAAGCAAGTTGGTTTAATCAACAATACATGCAGACAAAAGAGAACGCCGCTTTAACTAAATTGTACATGCCTATTCTTGAAGAAAAAGGAATAAATCCTGATGCAGACTTCGTCTTAAAAGTAGTTTCATCAATAAAAGAAAGAGCCGTTTTTGTGAAAGACTTTTGGGGTTTATCAAACTTCTTCTTTATAACTCCTACCGAATTTGATGCCAAGGCATCAAAGAAAAACTGGAAGCCAGAGACAAGTCTATTAATGACAGAACTCATTAGCGTGCTAGATAATATAGATAACTTTTCATCTGAAAACACAGAAAAAAAGATTAAGGATTGGATTACTGCTAAAGAAATTGGCTTTGGTAAAATAATGCAGCCGCTCCGTTTAAGTATAGTGGGTAAACTAGCTGGACCACACTTATTTGACATTATAGCAATGATTGGTAAGAAAGAAACGATTAAAAGAATTGAAATAGCAATAGACAAATTGTAGTTTTTAAAAAAATTAGTTAAAACCCCTCAACCCTGTTGAGGGGTTTTTTAATTTTAAACTGTAACATTTATATAAAACTGCGTCTAATAATAGTGATTAATATTATGTATCTTAACATACATCAGATGATAACTAATAAACTATATATATGATACCTATTCTACCTATTATTATTGGACTGCTTTTTTTGATTCTATTTGCCTCGTTTTTTACAGTAAAACAACAGACCGCTGCAATTTTAGAGCGTTTTGGGAAATTTAATATCATTCGACCGTCTGGTTTACATTTAAAAATACCTATTATAGACAAAGTTGCAGGACGGTTAAGTTTAAAAATTCAGCAATTAGACGTTATCATCGAGACAAAAACCTTGGATGACGTTTTTGTAAAATTAAAAGTCTCTGTACAATATAAAGTCCTTGCAAACAAAGTGTATGACGCTTTTTACAAATTAGATTATCCACATGATCAAATAACTTCTTATGTGTTTGATGTTGTAAGAGCAGAGGTCCCTAAAATGAAATTAGATGATGTTTTTGTGAAAAAAGATGATATTGCCTTGGCTGTGAAAGCAGAGTTAAACGATGCTATGATAAATTATGGTTTTGATATTATTAGAACCTTAGTTACCGATATCGATCCGGACCCTCAAGTAAAGATAGCCATGAATAGAATTAATGCTTCTGAAAGGGAGAAGGTTGCTGCACAGTATGAAGGAGATGCGCAACGTATCTTAATTGTAGAACGCGCAAAGGCGGAAGCAGAGAGTAAGCGATTACAAGGGCAGGGTATTGCAGATCAGAGAAGAGAAATTGCACGTGGTTTAGAGGAGTCTGTAGAAGTTTTAAACAAGGTAGGAATTAATTCTCAAGAAGCATCTGCATTAATTGTGGTTACACAACATTATGATACACTACAATCCATTGGTCAACAAACGAACAGCAATCTTATCTTGCTCCCCAACTCACCACAAGCGGGTAGCACTATGCTAAATGATATGGTTGCAAGTTTTACAGCGAGTAATCAAATCGGAGAAGCAATGAAGAATCAAAAGCCTAAAAATCTAGATTCTTAAACCCATTTTTATGCATAACAATATTTTTTTTGTTTATGTTATTTAAACCGTAAATTTAAATCTATCTGTTTTTTCTAAGAAAAAAAAACTTTCTATGAAACATGTAATTTACTGGCTATCAAAGCCTTATTATTTTAACCCTTCAACGAAATTTAAATTAAAATTAAGTTTTGCTTTTGGGTTATTTCTTTTTTTATTTTTATTTTTTTTTAAACCTTTTGGACTTTCTCGTTTTGAGGGAGCTCTTTTAGAGTATTCTTTGGGAATGGGCTCTCTTGATTTTTTAGGGACTTTTCTTCTATTATATATTTCTCCACTTATTTTTAAAAATTATTTTAATGAAGATAATTGGACTGTTGGAAGAAATATTTTATTAATGGTAGTGGGCCTTTTATTTGTTGCCTTAATTCTATGGAATTTCGGAGAAATTTATAAAGAAACCTATGGATTTGATAAATTAACCCTTCTAGAGTTTCTATCTAAAGCTTTTTTAGTGGGTATCATTCCACTAACATTTTATGTTTTTATCAATGAAAAAACGGTAAGAGAAAAAAGAGAAAGAAGAATTTTTAAAGTTAAAGAAATTAATAAAGAGAATAAAATTTACATCCCTAAAGAAATTAGCATTAATTCTGATAATGAAAAAGAACAAATTACTTTTGACTCAGACAATTTAGTATACATTACATCCCAAGGAAACTATGCAAGCTTCTTTTTAAAAAAGGATGACATACTAAAAGAAAAAATTTTAAGAATTACTTTAACTAAGATCACAGAAAAATTAAAGGATCATCCCAACATAATACGTTGTCATAAGTCTTATATTGTAAATTCTAATTTTATTAATGATATTAGTGGAAATGCAAGGGGCTATTTGTTAAAATCAAAATATATTTCTGAAGAAATACCTGTTTCTAGAAAATTCAGTAAAGAATCTTTAAAAGTGTTTTTTCCTGAGTAACTTTTCTTCTTACACAGAACACAAAACCACTACAACCAATATTTAATCTTAAAAAAGCCTCCTATTTATCCCAAAAAAAGCAAAAAACATCCTGTTTACAACAAAAGTTTTAAAAACACAGGAATAGGTTTTATCTTTGCTAAGTGTTAAAAGTATTGGGGGATATTTTTAATTTAATACAAAAAGCTCAACATGTTCATTCAGGTTGAGTTATTTTTTTTTAAAAAAAGATTATTTACACAGGACAATATAGAAATAGCAAGGGCGTCACCACATGATATCTTTTACAAACTTTATATTGTATATTCTAATTGTATTAATGAGCTTAACGCTAATACAAGAGACTATTTATTAAAATTAAACTTCTAATGAAATTCACAATTATATATTATTCAACACAGAATCTTTAAAATTGTTTATCCTTTCTCTATTAAAAAACAATACAACCTCACAACAGATCATAATTAAATTTAAAAATAAACTCCTGTTTGTCCCAAAACAAGTAAAAACCTTCCTGTTTATAACAAAATATTTGAAAACACGATAATGGTTTTTATCTTTGAATAGTATTAAAAGTATTGGGGGATATTTTTAATTTAATACAACAGAGCTCAACTTGTTTATTCAAGTTGAGCTCGTCTTTTTTTATACTACAATTAATATACACTACAACATTTATAACTATACCACTTCAATTTCCTTGAATTGACTGAGGATAAACAATTAATCCCTTAGAGGGTTTAGCTCTCAAATATTAATTCTTTTTACAATACTCCAAATCTTTTCCTTAGTAAATTTACATCTAACATAAAAAGGCTCAATTTGTTTTATCAAATTGAGCCTTTTTATATTTATACACCTATGGTACTTTATTTCTTATCTTCTATTTTTTCTTCTACTTTTTCTTCAGGTTCTTCTTTCGCAGCATTCTTAAATTCTTTAATTCCACTTCCTAGACCTTTCATTAGTTCTGGTATCTTTTTACCACCAAAAAAAAGTAACACCACCACAACAATTATGGCTATTTGCATTCCGCCTATCATTCCGAAATATATTGATAAACTATTCATCTTTTATAAATTTTATTCATTGCAAAGATACAAAAAAGGTTGTTATCACAATCCTTTCCAATTCTTCTATTCATTTCTTTTTTCAATAATACCACCAATTACTTTTTTCTCTTTTACTACCTCTGGATTTCCTTTATAAAAAATAGTTCCTCCAAAGCCCACTTTCGCTCTTAAAGTTTGGACAGCCGAAATTTCGGCTTTTGCTCCTGTCCCCGAATTAACCGTGGAATTTCCTGCTGATATTAAGTTATAACCATGATAAATTCCGTATAAATCAACATCTACTTCTTGATTCTTTGCGGTTCCAGAAACTTTAATAATCCCTCCAGATATCGCTTTAACTATTAAATAATTGGTTTGAGTAGTAATGTTTATAAAAGCCCCCTCTTGCGCACTTAATTCTATAATGTCTTGATTAAAATCTTTACTAGTAATAGTTGCCCCTTCGTTAGCGTCAATAATAGTAATGCTTTTATTGTAATATAATTTTATTAAAACCTTACCATCCGCTGAATTATTTGCCAATTTTAAGGAAAAAGGTAAAGATAATTTTAACGTCTTATTTACGTTCTTAATCTTAACCATCTCCGACTTCTCTCCTGTGATTTCTATTTTCTGATCTACGGATTTTATCAATTCTACTTCAATCCCATTGTATACTTTTAATACAGTGAAATCTCCTAGATTTTGATTAATTGTAGATTGTGCCAAAATTGCTGTACTCACAAATAATGCACACATAAAACTTATTCTTTTCATAGCTTATATTTTAATGTAGCAAATAATCCAATAATTATAAAGATTTTTTTTGTGTTTTATTGTAACACTGAAAAAAAAACCTAATACTTTTTCAATTTGATTCTTATTTTATATTTTCATTATTATTATCATAAAGACAAAATTTATAATATTAAAAATTATTATGATTAATCTTCAATCAAATTAAAATCTAAATGCTTACGTTCTAAATCTGTCTTTTTTACTTTAATTTTAACATCTGCACCTAGCTGATAAATATTTTTTGATGATTGCCCTACAATGGCATATTGTTTCTCATCAAAAACATAATAATCACTTTTTATATCTCTAATCCTTACCATTCCTTCACATTTATTAGAAGAAATCTCTACATAAATTCCCCATTCTGTGACCCCTGTAATCACACCCTCAAAAATTTCATCTTTGTGATCTTGCATGTATTTAACCTGCATATACTTAATAGAAGATCTTTCTGCTTTAGAAGCTAACTCTTCTCTGTTTGATGAATGCTTACACTTCTCTTCGTACAAGGTTGCTTTTGGTGTATCTCCACCATCTAAATAATGTTGTAATAATCTATGTGTCATTACGTCTGGATAACGTCTAATTGGTGACGTAAAATGACTATAGTAATCAAATGCCAATCCGTAGTGCCCAATATTCTGAGTTGTATACACCGCTTTAGACATCGTTCTAATGGTTAACGTTTCTATCATGTTAGACTCCGCTTTACCATGCACATCACTTAACAACTGATTTAAAGAATCTGAGGTTGTTTCTTTGGTATCAGTATTAATTGTATACCCAAATTTGCGCACCATATTTTGTAAAGCAGCTAATTTTTCATCATTTGGTTCATCATGGACTCTATAAATAAACGTTTTATTCGTAGCTTTACCTTTAGAAAAACCAATAAATTCAGCAACTTTTCTATTAGCTAGTAACATAAACTCTTCAATAAGTTTATTAGCATCTTTAGATTCTTTAAAGAAAACACCAACAGGGTTTGCTTCTTCATCTAAATTAAACTTTACTTCTACTCTATCAAAAGAAATTGCGCCATCTTTCATTCGTTTTTTACGAAGAATTTTTGCCAATTCATCCAACTTCAATGTTGCTTCAACAATCTCTTTAGTTACTGTATATTTTTTATCAATAATAGAAATATCAGCCGGCATTTGATACGCTTGAACCGATTCAGTTAATAAACAATCTTCGATAATGGACTGTGCCTCTTCGTATGCAAAACGTTGATCTGAATAAGTTACGGTTCTACCAAACCATTCGCCTATAATTTCCGCTTTTTCATTGATTTCAAAAACCGCAGAAAAAGTTAATTTTTCTTCATTTGGACGCAAAGAACAAACACCATTGCTTAACATTTCTGGCAACATTGGTACTACTCTATCCACTAAATAAACAGACGTAGCCCTTTTATAAGCCTCATCATCTAAAATCGTTTTTGGCTCTAAATAATGCGAAACATCGGCAATATGAATACCTACTTCATAATTACCGTTATCTAATTTTTTAAATGACAACGCATCGTCAAAATCCTTCGCATCTTTAGGATCTATAGTAAAGGTTAAATCTTTACGCATATCTCTACGCTTAGAAATTTCATCTTTCGTAATCTCTAATGATAATTTTTTTGCTTCTAATTCTACTTCTGGCTCAAATTCATACGGTAAATCATATTCTAATAATATAGAATGCATCTCTGTATTATGATCTCCGGGCTTTCCAAGAACTGTAGTGATGTTTCCAAATGGATTTTTAGAATTTTGTGGCCAATCTATAATTTTGGCTTGCACTTTATCTCCATCCACTGCACCGTTCATTTTACTTTCAGGTACAAAAATATCTGCATACATTTTATTGTTATCAGGAATTACAAAACCAAAGTTTTTATCTTTATTTTTCTGCAATACTCCTACAAAATCAGTTTTTGCTCGTTCTAGTATTTCTACAACGTCTGCTTCCATTTTCTTTCCACTGCGGTTTTTAAACACATATGCTTTTACAGTGTCTTGATGTAAACCTTTACCAAGGGCGTTGTTTGGAATAAAAATATCATCTTCGTAATCCTCTGTAATAAAATAACCATTTCCATTAGAAGTAATATCTAATGTACCAATAGAATATTTTCTATCTGCATTAATTTTAAACTTACCTCTTTCTACTTCTTTAATTTTCTTAGTAGCAGCTAATTCTGCTAACTTCTGAATAACCTGATTTTTACCATCTGTATCCACAATTTTTAACTTTACAGCAACCTGTTTATAATTATATGATTTTGTGCTGTCTTCATTTAAAACTTTAAATATGTTTTTAGTGATATCCTTTACAACATTACCTTTCTTTTTATATATTTTTTTCTTCTTTTTTGTCATTTGTACTGTATTATTTATGCATAAGTGTATAATTTTTAATAAACTTAGCTATTTGCAAATTACAATTATTCAATTGATTTTTAAGTAAAAATTTAGTATCAATCTATTTTGTACTTTACCATATTATTAATTCATTTTTTATGTCTCATATTGATAAAATCAATACGTCTTCTTGGTTTGTAATTGCAAACCCTACTTCTGGAAATCGGAATTTTT
>TARA_B110000902_G_scaffold129770_1_pt1 | contig 12967 bp, 11 predicted proteins | sample TARA_B110000902 | Tara Oceans TARA_B110000902 (sample SAMEA4398009) | marine metagenome | biome: Polar Biome; feature: [SRF] surface water layer (ENVO:00010504); material: water (ENVO:00002006), including particulate matter (ENVO:01000060) such as... | depth 5 m | reverse complement strand
CTATATGCAAGTATACCTAGATAACGCAGCCACTACTCCTATGGATGTACAGGTCATCGATAAAATGACCGAGGTGATGCATGATTGCTATGGCAATGCCAGTGCCATACACGGGCAAGGTCGTAAGGCTAAAGCTGTGGTAGAAATGGCTCGTAAAGAAATAGCTAAACTATTAAACTGTAGTGGTCCAGAAATAGTATTCACAGGTAGCGGAACAGAGGCTGATAATATGGCCCTACGCTGTGCCGTAAATGACCTTGACGTAACGCACATTATTACCAGTCAAATTGAGCACAAAGCTGTACTCGAAACTGCTCAGGAGCTAGAGGCCAAAAAATCAGTATCAATAAGCTACGTAAAACTCGATGGATTAGGTAGAGCAGACTTAGCAGATTTAGAACGATTGGCAAAAGGAAACCCAAGAAGTCTCATTAGCCTAATGCATGCCAACAATGAAATAGGTACCCTCAATGATGTTACAGCGATCAGTAAAATAGCTCGTGCCTATGACTGCTATTTTCATACAGATACTGTGCAAACAATAGGTCATTACCCAATAGATCTCAAAGTATTAGACGTCGATTTTTTAGCATGCTCTGCTCACAAGTTTCACGGGCCAAAAGGAGTTGGTTTTCTATACAAGAGTAAATCTTTACGTATACGCCCGCTCATGACTGGTGGTGGCCAAGAAGGATCGCTACGTGCAGGAACAGAGAACGTAACGGGTATAGCTGGATTGGCTAAAGCACTTGAAGTTGCCAGTAGAAATATAGAAGTAAAAATCAATACGGTGCAACGTACCAAGACCTACTTTAAAGAGCAGCTTGAGAAAGAAATAGATGGCGTTTGTTTTAACGGTGATACCAGCCAACAAGGTGGACTGTATACGGTGCTTAATGTATCGCTACCTCCTCACGACAATGCAAGTACGCTGCTATTCCAACTGGACATGAATGGCATATGTGCAAGTGGAGGGTCTGCCTGCAACAGCGGAGCTATTGGCTCTAGTCATGTGCTTGAAGGTATAGGTCATCCCACAAACCGATCTGCTGTGCGGTTCTCTTTTAGTAAGTTTACCACTCGCAAAGAGGTAGATTATGCAGTGGGAAAGTTGAAAGAATTATTTCGATAAAACACCTGCTTTTCCTAAGAATAGAGGCTAGTTCTAGCCAAAGTTCAATTAAATGCAGGCACCACTATTGTTTCATAAACCATTCATTACAAAAATATTGCAATTTTTTATTTAAAATTAACGGTCAAAATGCTACCCAAGTTACACGCGAAATAAAATTGTAGCTGTACTATTGCTATACACAATAGAAACAATGAAATCATTTGGAATATTTCTAACGTTCATTTTTGCATTTGCCGGATGTACTGCTCAAGACGATGGTGTAAAAACGCTAGAACAAGCGAATCTCTCTAGCAAACTACAAGAAGATAACGTAGTACTCATAGACGTGCGAACTCCTGTAGAAGTAGCAAGTGGCTATATTCCAGAAACACGCTTTTTCCTAGATGTAAACCACGCAGACTTTGACCAAAAAATAAGCGAACTAGATACTACCAAAATATATGTACTGTATTGCCGTAGTGGGGCAAGAAGCAGCAGAGCTGCTCACCAACTCATTGCTAAAGGATTCAAAAACATATACAACCTAGAAGGTGGTATTTTGAGCTATCAAGGTGAGCTAAAACAATAAATCTTGAGTTCTTCTACATATACCAAAAGATTAAGCGGTGTTATTCTGACGCTAGCAATAGCTGTAGGAGCCATGTTCCTGGGTGATTGGTGGGGCATTAACACTATTCTTTTAGCCTTGATATTGGGTATTCTTATTGGCAATATAGCTTCCTTACCGCACTCATGGGATGCGGGAATAAAAACGGCCAGTGGTCTCTTTCTAGAATTTGCTATTATTCTAATGGCTTTCAGCATAGACTACGGTAGTTTCCTAAAACTTGGTTGGGAAACAATACTAATAGTAGTGGTAACTATGGCTGTAGTACTCATAGCTACAGTATGGCTTGGCAAAAAAATGAATTGCCCCAGTAGTGCAGGATTGCTCGTTGGTTTTGGAACCGCTATATGCGGCTCAACTGCTATAGCAGCATTGGCCCCTAGTGTAAGTGAGGATAAAAGCGATATGGGTATAGCCATGGCTGTTGTTAATTTGTATGGACTTTTGGGTATGATATTCATTCCACTTCTCACTGCGGAGTGGCTCACAGATGTACAAAACAGTGTTCTCATAGGTGCTAGTCTACACTCTGTAGGCAATGTAGCTGGTGCTGGTTTTGCAATGAGCGATGCTATAGGAGAACTTGCCGTCACCGTAAAACTAGGTAGGGTTGCACTACTCACTCCTGCCCTATTGATATTTACTCAGTTTACAGGAAAGGGTACGGAAACGTCTCAAAAAGGCAAATTCAAATTGCCCTACTATTTAGTGGCATTCATTCTTATATCTATTGCGGTTTCTATTGTTCCCATTCCTACTGATCTCTTGCTCTACAGCAAACAAGGCAGCAACTTCCTGCTGGCTACGGCAATGGCTGCTATTGGTCTGAAAGTAAGTTTCAAGACCTTGCTCACCTCGGGCAAAAAAGGACTGGTATTTGGGGCAATACTCTTTGCAGTGCAACTAGTCGTTATTGTAGGATTGATGTTCCTGCTATAAACGCTACTCCACTCCCAAAAATGCTTTAACAGCTACCCAGTATTCTACATTATCTGTTTTTTCTTCCCACAATGCTCTTGAACCGTGTTCTCCATTTCCTATTGGTATAAAGTGGGTCTTCTCTGCGGACCCAATTGCGTCATACAACAACTTGGTTTGTGCTTGTTCATTTTTGGCGGATGCTAAAAACGCTGGCTTATTTAAGGTAGTAATACTTTCTCCCACTTTCAATGCACCCAGGTATTCTCCTGGACTAAAAGACAACACTTGTTCTACGTCTTGATTTTCTGTAGCCACAATAAGAGCCAAAGCTGAAGAATATCAAATACATTTACGATACTTGTAAGATGAAATATATCATCGTCTTTTCTATCCTGTTTTGCTTTTGCACTGCTCCCCAGACAGCAAATACAGACCACAGAGGAATTCAACTTGAGGTAGACAGACTTATGAATGAATGGCACCGCGATGCGGCTAATGCTAACCTAGAAGGCTACATAGGCCTAATGGACAGCACCTGCAACTATATAGGCACCGATGCTACCGAAAACTGGAAACGCGATGAGTTTGCTGCTTTTTGCAAACCGTACTTCGACAAAAAAACAACATGGGATTTCACTACTGTGCAACGAGACATAGACATTAACGAAGATGGCAATACCGCTTGGTTTGACGAAATACTGGATACACATATGGGCACGTGCCGCGGATCCGGAGCACTAGAACTCAAAAATGGCGAATGGAAACTAATGCAGTATGTACTGAGTGTGGCTATACCCAACGAGAGTATGGAGGCCGTGAAGAAGGCGAAGCACGAGGCAGATTCGGTTTTTAAACTTAAGGTCAAGTGATTAATGCAAGTACAAACTCAAGTTACAAGTTCAAATTCAAAACAACAACTTCATTGCTTGTCTTAGACTAAGACCTTAGCATTAAGCACATACTGCATGTCACTCTTCTCGCAACCTTCTGATCCTACGAAAAACTGCCTGCCGCAAGACGGTACGGTAAACTACCATGGAGCGATATGTTCTATAGAACAGGCAAATCATTTTTACGATACAATGCTGAGCACCATAGAATGGAAGAATGATGAAGCAGTGATTTTCGGTAAACGAATAATCACCAAACGGAAGGTGGCTTGGTATGCCAAAGAACCTTTTGAGTATACCTACTCCAAAGTGACCAAAAGAGCCTTGATATGGACTCCTGAACTATTGGAAATAAAACAACTCGCAGAACAAAAATCGGGAGAGACATACAACTCTTGTCTACTAAACCTCTACCATGATGGTTCTGAAGGAATGGCGTGGCACAGCGATGGTGAAAAAGACCTCAAAAAAGACGGAGCAATTGCCTCAATGAGTTTTGGTGCTGAACGTAAGTTTGCATTCAAGCACAAAGAAACCAAAGAGGTCATCAACATTCATCTCGAAAACGGCAGCCTTCTTGTTATGAAGGGAACCACACAAACCCATTGGCTACACCGCTTACCGCCTACTAAAAAAATTCATTCACCTCGAATCAACTTGACGTTTCGGACCATTCAGAAATAATCTGCACGCCCACAATTACTCCAACGCTAATTATTTTTAAAATAATCGAATATAACACGTTGTAAATGAGCGGTAGTTTTACCTTTGAAGCCGATGAACGTCAAGAACCTAAAATGGGGTCCAAGTGGACCACGACCACTGCCTCAAGGGTACAAGTCTTGGCTTGCATATTGGATTAAAAACTACGGTGGTGTAGCAACAGTATGCACAAACAAGAATTGCGATAATAAAGCAACTGTTGGCGGCCACGTAATGCCTGTAGATGGCAAACGAAGCAATAATTGGTTCATAATCCCACTGTGTGACAATTGCAACTCTCCTCAATACAAACAAGATTTTGATGTAGAGCAACGACACATGGTTGGTATTAGTAACCAGCTCTCGTAATAAGAAACTACCTTCAGTGAGGGAAGTTTGACAACTAATCTTCTTTACTTCTATCTTCGCACTTCTGAAAGACCTTCTTCTTATAACGCCACCTTTTACGCAGCTCAATACGCCCTACCCGGCCACAGCGTATCTCAAGGGTTTTTTGAATACGAAAGACATCTCTGCTTTTCAGATGGATTTGGGCATAGAAGTCATCTTAGCACTCTTTTCTAAAGAAGGACTTACTAAGGCTTTCCATTTTGCGGAAGCAAACGAAACCATAGAAAGCGAAAATGCCCAACGCATAGTAGCCTTAAAAACAGACTACCTGCGTACTATAGACTCTGTGATTGCTTTTTTGCAAGGACAAAACCCAAGTCTTGCTCGCCAAATCTGTACCGAAAACTACCTGCCCGAAGCCAGTAGATTTACAGAGTTAGACTATATGGACTACGCCTTTGGCTCTATGGGTATGGCCGATAAGGCCAAGCATCTTGCCACGCTGTACATAGAAGATCTCACAGATTTCATAAAAGAGGGTGTGGACCCAGAGTTTGGGGTGAGCAGATATGCAGAGCAATTGGGCAAGAGTGCCAACTCATTTGATGAGCTACACGAAGAACTAAGCTACGAACATTCGTATATAGACAACATTACCATATCTCTTTTAGAGGAGAAACTAGCAGAGCAACAACCCAAGCTGGTTTGCTTATCTGCTCCATTCCCGGGCAATCTATTCAGTGCTTTTCGCTGTGCTCAGTATATCAAAGAGCATTACCCGCACATTATCATCGCTTTAGGTGGTGGCTTTGCCAATACAGAATTACGTAGTGTAAGTGACCCTCGTGTATTCGATTACCTCGATTTCATCACACTAGACGATGGCGAGCTTCCTATAGAACTACTGCATTCGTTTGCTACTTCGGATGAACCACGCAAGGATTTCCTTTTCAAACGTACTTTTTTGCGAGAAGAGGGAAAAGTAATCTACAATAATTTTTCGCTTCGCCAAGAATACAAGCAAGCAGACCTGGGCACGCCAGACTACTCTGACCTGCTATTAGACAAATACATCAGCGTAATAGAAGTAGCCAATCCCATGCACAGTCTGTGGAGCGATGGCCGCTGGAATAAACTTACCATGGCCCACGGATGCTACTGGGGCAAATGTACTTTTTGCGATGTATCGCTAGACTATATAGGGAGCTACGAACCGATAGCTGCAAGCATTTTGGTAGACAGGATGGAAGAAATCATTGCTCAGACCGATGAGCGTGGATTTCACTTTGTAGATGAGGCTGCACCACCTGCTCTAATGCGAGAACTAGCACTAGAAATATTAATAAGAAAACTCGATGTAACGTGGTGGACCAACATCCGTTTCGAAAAAAGCTTTTCTCATGACCTCTGCCAACTGCTAAAAGCCAGTGGTTGTATTGCAGTGTCTGGAGGACTAGAAGTAGCCTCAGACCGCCTACTCAAGCTCATAGACAAAGGTGTAACTGTAGAGCAGGTAGCACGCGTAACCAGACACTTTACCGAGTGCGGCATAATGGTGCACTCCTACCTCATGTACGGCTACCCTACACAAACGGTACAAGAAACAATAGACAGCCTAGAGATGGTACGCCAACTCTTTGAGGCAGAAGTAATACAATCCGGATTTTGGCACCAGTTTGCACTTACAGCTCATAGCCCTGTGGGGCTAGACCCAGATGCATACGGCATCACTCCGCACTTAGAGAAAATTACCTTTGCCAATAATGATGTACAGTTTACCGATAGTACAGGTATAGATCACAGTCAGTTTAGTTTTGGGCTCAAGAAATCGCTCTACAACTATATGCACGGCATCTGTTTTGATACTCCACTGCAAGATTGGTTTGATTTTGATGTACCCACTCCTACTATTGGCTCAAACTATATAGCCAATTGCTTAAACTCCGAGTCTACAACACTGCCAAGAGCTACCGATAAACTTATCTGGATAAATGCACTGCCTGGTGTATCCCAAGAAGATGATTTTGTGACCATTACTTTTCACTCCAAAAAAGCGTATGACACTACAGAACTGGATACAGACCTTGGCCTTTGGTTGGCAGCTTGGCTGGAGAAAATGCACTACTCTACTGAAGAGACGATTACCTTCAAACAGTTTAAAACTTCATTTGAAGAAGACTACGACGATATAGAAAATCTATGGAACAGTGAGGTGATAGATGTAGCAAGGGAGTTTGGGTTGTTGGTGTTGTAACCGCTCATAGGACAATATTTGCAGCCAATATGTATGAGACTCCCAATGAAATTCCATCTTAACCTTTGACTTAAATTTAATTTCCTACAACACCTGCCACTCAAACGTAGCGTGACCCGATTGGCCGGCAGCATTATAAAAATTTACGAAACGCATCTTGCATTTGAAGCCAGCATTGGTAGAGATAAGATAGGTTTTGTCGCCAAGTATCTCATAGGCATTCTTCGCTCTATTGAAGTTTTTCCAGTCCCAACCTATCACGTCTTTTTTACCTGAAAGACGTATCGCATCAAAATTTTCATCCTGCACCGCTTCAAAAGACATATCTACCTCGTAGCTTAGTGCTTTGCCTTGTATAGCTCCGTAGATAAGGTAATCTTGGGTAATATTGTCTACCGTTACTAGGTCGGTATACTTCCCAAAAGCAATGTCGTACTCCTTTTCTGTTGGCAAGTCAAGTGTCTTCTTTTCGCGTATGTTGTAGTAAAAAGAAAGCTCGTTTATTTCTTCGAAAACCTCAAAATCAGAACCTATTGCATTCTGCCATATTTTGATTCCTGTTGCTGTACGCTCAAAACGTACAGAAGTCAAACCAATAGGATTGAAATCTTCATCCGACCCATAATCTACCACGTAGATTTGATCTTCGGCTAACTCCCACTGAGTCATTCTTTCATAGTTATCATACGTTAGGTTTCTAAAATCTAAACCTATAGTATCCTCTAGCTTATCCCACGCATCGTCAAATTTAGCTACTCGCATACTACGGAAGTAGTTCAAACGGATAACATCTTCATCTATATAAAAATCCCAATCCATAGGACTCACCTCCGCTAACAGTTCTGATTTATCTAACGAATAAAAGGCTACAGTGTCCTTCTTATTAACTCCCGCATACAGTTCTACAGATGTACCAAACCTTGGAGAAGGTTCTACTGCCTCTTCCTTAGGAAAACAAGCAGCCAATAGGAGTATGGATAGGTAACTAGTCTTTCTTAAATAGTGCATAACGTACATTTATAAAATAGGTTCTTCCGGGGCTCACAGAGATAAAACTGGTACTTGGCGTATGTGCTCCTACCTCTGTAGTATTGGCATCTATATTAATCACACCCAGTATATTTCTAGCTCCTATGGTCACACGTAGTTTCTTATTATTAAAACTTTTATTCAGAGTAAAATCAAACATAGCGTACGCATCTTGCTCCTGCACATTCACATTGGCACTGTCTGTATTGCTAAATACCCGAGACACCTCACCAAAATAATTGAAGAATAGATTAACAGATAGATCATGTTTTTCCCAACTATATGTTGGGTTTACGACTACCTGTGGCGAGAAGAAAAACTCTTTTTTGCTGCCCTCTACCCCATTGTATACTCCTGTATAATTAAACGATGCATTCAAACCAAAGTCTTCGTAGAGTATCTTCTGGCTGATGTCTCCACCTACAGACTGATACTTGCCTATGTTACCATATTTGGCTTGTATGGGTCCGGTTATGATTAGTTCTATCTTATTGTCTATGTTGTTATAAAACCCATCTACGGTAGTGCTCATTTGAGCTTTTCTGGCGGTATAGAATTTAACGTAACTAGCTGTAAATGAGTGCGACGTCTCAGAGTTCAATGTACTGTCTCCAAAAACCTCGTGGCGGCTATCATTGAAATCTAGGTACAATTCTTTGAGCGATGGTGCTCTAAATCCTTTACCATACGCCAATTTTATTATCTGCGATTTTGCTAAGGTAAATTTCGTTTGTAGTGAGTACAATAGCGGTGACTCAAAAGCAGAATTATACGCATATCTCGCACCACCTCTTATAAGTGCATAGCTGGTAAGCTGCTTCTCTGCACTCACAAATAAGGCTGCATCTAGTTGATCTTGTTTATCGTTTTTTATACGGTTCCCAGTTCCTACCTCATAGTTGCCATCAAAACCAATGAGTGTCTCTATACCAAATGTTCTTGCTTTATCAAAACCATAAATAGTTCTAAAAACGGAAGCATTAAACGTCTGAGTATCTTGCTCCTCCTCTCCTTCTACCAGCACATCCTCTAGTGTTATAAGATTACGGTAATACTTATTTTTTATTCTGTTGAAGTTGTTGTTGCCCAGTATCATTTGAATACTCGAATTGCCTATTTCATTGCTATAGCTCAGACTATTGTCAAATCGTTGATTGGTATAGTGCTGATCCACCGCCGCCTCTTTGTATGGCAGTAAGGGAGACCCTCTGTCTAGCAACTTAGAACGAAGCAACTCACTTCGTACATTAATAGTTGCATTCTTATGCTTATAGCTATACTGTACTCTTCCTGTATATTGTTCTTTTGGTATCCAATCAAATGTGCGGTCTACATTATCTGCACTCCATCCTGTGAACATGGTTCTACCTCCACTTAAAGTAACAAAATGTTTTTTCTTAAAGGACTTTGATGCAGTACCCGTTAGGGCATACTGACCATCTGTTTCATAGTTGGCATTCAGATTAAATCGCGGTTTTGTATTGGTATTATTGGTGACAATATTGATAGTTCCTGCCAAAGCATTACTACCGTAGATTACAGACATAGGACCACGTATTACTTCTATCTGCTTTACATTCTCTAGGTTAAATTGCTCCAGGTCTAGGTTATTAAACAAGCGACCAATTACCGGCACACCGTCTATGAGTAATTTTACATTGTCTCCACCTATGCCCATCATGGTTATGCCGGATGAACCTATGGCATTATCCCGGCTCAAACGTATATTATTCTGAAAAGAGAGAGCGTCACGCAAGTCTACGGCTCCCAGTTCTTCTATCTTCTTCGCAGATATTTTGGAGATGTTGAGCACCGTATTGTTTAAATTTTTGTTGGAATGAATGTCGGTGACGATGGTCTCCATCAATTCATAAATAGAATCCTGCTTTACCTTGAGTCTGTCATTAGTCCCAATACTAGTTTGTCCCCACGAGACCGTGGAGACAAACATGAATAGTATTGATATGTATACTGTCTTATTCAAAAATAACTCTCTGCGTATTGCTTGTGTTGGCAGTACTTAGTTGCAAGAAGTATACTCCTTTGGCCAAGTCTGTGGTAGAGATACTTTGCGTAGCATTTGCACTTACCGTACTGTTGAGTACTACTACTCCATGTACATTTAATAGAGAGATCGTAAGTGTTTCGTTCTCCTTGTTGTTAATGTTTAATACATCGGCGGTAGGGTTTGGATATACACTCGTGTTTAGCTTTGTAATTTTGTTCGCACTTAGTGTACCTGCTTTTATCTCCTTCGTATTGAAAGAATAGATAGCTGTACCTACTGTATAGTCTGTAAACCATAGCTTGTATACCGCACCATTTTGAGTTCTTACAAAGTAAGCCAAATCTGTATCCATAAGATAGCTACGTGTAGCTAAGTCAAAAGTCTTCCAATCCCATCCAATTTGAGTGACATTACCATCCCAGGCTAGAGAAGAAGTATCATCGCTATCTGCACTCATACCTTCTCTTTCTGCTACTTGGCATCCTGCGTTTATTTTCACACCGCCTACAGCTTGATATCTGCTATTTGGTCCTGCTTGTACAAAGGTGATATACTTAGTAAATAATACATCCCATTCTTTAGCCATTGGATTATCCGTTATAAAATCTCCACCGTCTAAATCTAAGAGAGCAAAATTCTTGCCCATAGACACTGGCGTAGCTTTACCGTATTCATACATTTTCAGGTTGCTACCGTCTAGGCTAGCAGTTCTAAATTTGTATAATCCCATTGGGCTCATTTGGTCAATTACTACTTTCAGGTAATTACCTGTTTTTGTTTTCAGAATAAATACACGATTACCGTTGATATCATGCTTGTTCATATCATAAATTCCCCATCCGTAATCTGGATGCGTAGTACCTTGGTTTGCGAATGCTCCAGCATTCCACGTAGACTCAGAATTATAGATATTTTTAAAATCAAATCCAGCTGTATCTAGCGTAGACCAGTCTGAAGTGTCTGCACTATACAAGTATAGTTCTGTACCTCCATTTTCGTTGATAATGATACTCGCTCCACGCATGTCCATGGTAAGACCGATATCCCAAGTAGTTCTATCTAAAGCAACTTTACTTTGTGTTTCAAAATCATAGTATACATCGTTCACTCCTCCTTGTGACATTACTTCGTCAGCAGTTTGAGAGAAACCGTGAAGCGATACGAGTAAAAATAGGCTTGTAATTATTTTATTCATCTTGTTGTTTTTATTATGCTGCAAATGTGGGGTGAGATATCACGAGTAAATAACCTATTTGGAAATAAAAATACCCGAAAAAGAAAAAATAAGTATGAGCAATGTCATAATTCAGAATGCTTAAAATCAGACACTTAGTATTTTAAATCAAATTTAACTTATTTTTGTTGCTATAGAAATAGCCCAAAAATGAGCAACGAGTCCATACACTTACTAGTACTAAATGCCAACACCCAACCTACTGAATATCAGTACACCAATGGGTCTATATCCTTGTTTATTACGGATACACGAGGTGTAGAAATGCCCATGGGACAACGCAGTGTACCCTTGCCTCCACACTCAGTTTATCTTTTTTATGACCAAAAAAGAAGCTTTAATCTCAATTTCGTTGCAGAAATTAGTACGCCCTTGTGTATCATAAATTTAAGTATTGACACACTGCACAACATTATTACTCATGGTACGGACGAACTCAACTTTTCGCAGGCAGCTATTTTTGAGAAAGAGCAATATCACCATTTTGAAGAAGCAAGTACTACCGTACGTAGATGCATACACGAGATTCTAGAAAACGAAAACAATCACCTGCTTAAGGAAGCAAAGAAATTTGCCATACTAGACGACTATTTTAATGCGAGCCGAAGACAGACCGCTTATAAATGTCCGTTCCTCAATCAGAAAGAAAACGTAACCAAGGTACGAGACGCTAAAGAATTCCTCCTTAAAGACCTGAATGATGCTCCTACTATAGCTGAGCTAGCCAAGCATGTAGCACTCAATGAGTACAACCTCAAGACAGGTTTCAAAGAAATCTATGGCAAAACTATCCATGCTTTCCTGAAAGATTACAAAATGAGTAAAGCACGTGAACTAATCCTTAAACGTGAATTTCAGATAGCAGAAATAGCAGATCAACTGGGCTACACCAATGTAAGTCACTTTATTGATGCATTCAAAAAGAAGTACGGCGTCACACCCAAAAAGTTTGAAATGAGCCTTTCATAACTATTCATTTTTCAACGGCATATTACCTCACACCGAACATAAGATGTCAAATAAAACCAAAAACAGCATTTTCATAGCTACTAGCCTAGATGGCTACATAGCCGATAAAAATGGAGGGATAGACTACCTACACAGTCTCCCAAACCCTACCGGAGACGATATGGGGTACACGAAGTTCACTTCAGAAATAGATGCTATCATAATGGGACGCACCACCTTCCAAACCGTTCTTGCATTTGATATAGAGTGGCCATACACCGTTCCTGTTTTTGTACTGAGCAATACACTTACCGAGATCCCAGATTCTCACAAAGGCAGAGCTTATCTCGCCAGAGGACCTCTGAACGAAGTACTGACAGGAATAAACGAGCAAGACTTTAACCACTTATATATAGACGGAGGTAAAACGATCCAAAGTTTTCTGCAAGAGGATCTTATAGATGAAATGATCATTACGACCATACCAATACTCTTGGGTGGCGGGTTTTCGCTTTTTGGTGCGTTGACCAACCCATTATCCTACAAGTGCGTTGAGAGCACTGTATTACCAAACACTGCTGTACAGAGTCGGTTTGTGCGAATGTGATAGCCTATACTTAAGACTACGGAAACCAAAACAGCTGCTACTCTGTTGTCTTTCCAAATGCTATTTACTATACTATTTCTAATCATGCAGACTGTACAACCTGCCCTTATTTATAATTTTCAAAAAGATGCTTCTACCACTGGATGGCGAGTAGTAGATGATAGCGTAATGGGCGGATTGTCCCAAGGAAAACTAAAGGTGAATGATGTGGGACACGGAGAATACACCGGCACCGTATCCTTAGAAAACAATGGAGGATTTTCGTCTTTGAGGTATCGATT
>TARA_B110000902_G_scaffold266723_1_pt1 | contig 12972 bp, 10 predicted proteins | sample TARA_B110000902 | Tara Oceans TARA_B110000902 (sample SAMEA4398009) | marine metagenome | biome: Polar Biome; feature: [SRF] surface water layer (ENVO:00010504); material: water (ENVO:00002006), including particulate matter (ENVO:01000060) such as... | depth 5 m | reverse complement strand
AAATATTAGAGAGCAGAAAGTTTGATATTCTTGTCGAAGTTTCTGCTCTCTTTCGTTTAATAGTTCTAAAATCGAAGAACAAATCAATGTATAAACTAAGTATAATATTTTTAATGATGTCTATTTTTGCGTGTAACAATAATGACGGTAAACGAATCCCCGATTTCAGTTTTATTAGTATAGATAAACAAACCATCACACAAAATGATTTAAATGGAGAGGCTACCATAGTAGTGGTATGGGCTACATGGTGTGGAGATTGTATACGAGAAATACCAGAGTTGAATGATTTAGTAGAAAAGTATAAAAACAATGAAAAAGTGAATTTTTTAGCCTTGAGTGATGAGGATGAAGCTACCGTAAGAAAATCTCTTAAAAGATTTCCATTCAACTTCACACACATAGTAGATTCCAAAAAATATAGTGATCAGCTCAAAACAGGTATTACCAAACACTTTCCGCAGGTACTTGTAATAGATAAAGATTTAAAGGTTGTTTTTGATGTTACAGAAAACAAAGAGAAGATATTTAGTGTTTTAGATAATCATATTCAAAGTATTCTTAAGTAATTGATAGCACAATGCGATAGACCATTAGCCCAGCAGCTAGTGGATAAAACAGTCATTCACACATCTATATCCCAAGTAGATAAGATATCGTGGAATGCCGTAATTCAAAGTGAAAATATTTACCTAAGTATCCCTTATCTAGCTTCCCTAGAGAAGGCATTACTTGACTACTCATTCAGGTATTTTCAATTTTACTCTGAAGATAATAAGCCCATTGGCATAGGATACTGTCAAATCATAAAAATAGGTGGTAATGACATAAATAAAGATGCACTAGCAGAAAGAATAGGTGGATTACTTCCAAAAAGTATAATGAATAATATAGACGTTCGTATCCTAATCTGTGGAAATGCTTTTGCTAGTGGTGAGAATGGGTATTACTTTCTGCCGAGTATAGATAATAAATTGGGTCTCGATCTCGTCACCAGTGCAGTAGATGAAGTGGACACCTCTGCTCATAAAGAAGGTAAGAAGATAGCCATTACACTTATTAAGGAGTTTTGGCCAGAATCATTTAAAAACATAGCATATCTGAAGGAAAAAGGCTACTGTGAGATTAATATCGATGTGAATATGGTACTCACACTAGACTCCTCTTGGACTAGTTTTGATCACTATCTTTCAGATATGAACTCTAAGTTTAGGACCAAAGCAAAGGGCATATTCAAAAAGTCTGAAAAACTGACTGCAATCAATTTTGATATCCCAATGATAGAAAAAAGATTACAAGAAATAGATGAGCTGTATACTATAATAGTGGATAAAGCGAACTTCAGTTTTGGTAGACTGAACGCTAAAACACTTCTAGAGATTAAGAAAGCTTTAGGCCATCAGTTTTACTTCAAAGGTTATTATTTGGGAGATAAACTTATCGGCTTTAGCACTGCCACATCATTTGGTGAAGTATTAGATGGTAATTTTATAGGATTAGATTATGATTATAATCAGGAATATGCGGTTTACCAGCGTATGTTATATGACTTTGTGCAGCATGCTATAGAAATAGGTGCTAAGCAAGTAAAAATAGGACGTACGGCAGAAGAGATAAAAAGTGGAGTAGGAGCTCAGCCAGTAGAAATGAAGTTTTATGCCAAGCATAGAAATAAGGTGACCAATGCTTTACTTCGACCATTCATACAGAAGCTAAAACCCAATGATTTTAATCTTAGAAAACCGTTCAAAGCAGAATACTACGAAGCATAAATGGACTCGCTTACTCAGATAGTATTAGGTGCTGCAGTAGGAGAGGTACTGCTCGGCAGAAAGGTAGGAAATAAAGCTATGCTTTGGGGTGCTGTAGCCGGCACTATACCGGATTTAGACGTTTATCAATCGCTTATTTTCGATTCGCTAAAAGCGAATGAACTTCATAGAGGGTTCTCACACAGTATACTATTCAGTGTAATTTTTGCACCTCTGTTGGCGTGGATATTGGTCAAGAAAGAGAAGATTTTATTGGCCACATTAGTAGGAGCTATATTAGCCTATCCTGCTCTCAGTTCAGGAAATCCTTGGGTCATTGGTGTACTTTCCATAGTATTTACTGTCTGCCTTTATTTTATTCTAAAAAATAAGTATGATTCTGATAAAGCGACCAAACGCGATTGGACTAAGCTATTTTTTTGGAGTCTGTTTACTCATCCGCTGCTAGATTGTCACACTACCTGGGGTACTCAGCTTTTGTGGCCATTGCCACACAAGTTTGCATGGAATAATATATTTGTTGTAGATCCTTTGTATACCGTTCCTTTTTTAGTGTGTGTTATTATAGCAATGTGTTACCATAGGCAGTCGAGCACTCGTACATATTTGAACTGGACAGGGATAGCCATAAGTAGTTTATATATGATTTGGGCTCTAGGTGTTAAGTGGTATACTTTTAATGTTTTTGAGGACAATTTAAAATCTAAAGGCATAGTGTACAGTCGATTAACAACAGTACCTACACCTATGAATACCTTTCTGTGGAGTGCTACAGCAGATGGAGATACAGTATTATATTCTGGTCTGTATTCTATATTTGATAAGAATAAAGAAGTCGAATTTTATACCATAAAGACCAATCATAATCTTGTGAATCGGTACTCGGGTGATGATGTACTTGATAGACTAAATTTCCTATCAAAAGGCTGGTATGTAATTGATAACGATAATCCTGATACACTAGTGTATAATGATACCCGCTTTGGTCCAATGTACTTAGGAGAAAAACCATTGTATAGTTTTGGTTATCAGCTTACGGATACTCCCGAAGGAGTTAAAGCCTCCGCACAACGTCCGGAACTAGATGCTGACCAAGTGAATAAGATGCTTAGCACCTTGTGGAATAGAATCTGGGGTAAATAAAATATAGATACACATCTGGTGTATCATTTGATATAATCTCTAAGTACGTTGGTTTGTTAGAAGAATAGCTTTTAAACAGGTAGATGTATATCTATGAGTTATATAAATTGTCATTTAATGATTTTAGTAGAAGCTTAGCTAAGAATAGCAGTTAAAAGTAATGATTATAACTCGGTGCATTGCACTATGCCTAAATAGATAAGGTAAACACCAAAACAAGCAATGATGATACCTATAATCCGAAATAAATAAATCAATAGGTGTGATTTTAGATGAGGTACTAAGTATGCTGCTCCAAAGGCCTTAGCCGAATCTGTGGCAAAAATACCAATTAGTATGCCGAGCATATAGAGGTAAACGTCAGATACCGTGCTATACATAGTTTGTGCTAAAGTGACAAATCCCATCCAAATTACAAATACCGTAGGATTTGCAAAATTCACAATAAACCCTTGTCCGAAAGATACGAAATACCCTTTTTTCTGAGTTGAAGATGATTCTTTTAGATGTGTAATGGGTCTGGTATAAAATATAAATCCAAAACTGAGTAGGATAGAGGCCGCTAAAAATTTAACTACGGGCAGATGGATATATTCATTGATAAAATCAGCAGCAACGTAGTAACAGATAGCAGCTATGACTATATCACTTACTACTATACCGAGTGCAGTAAGTAACCCTGCGGTTATCCCTTTTTGTATGGCATTTTTTAGCAGCGTAAAAAATACTGGACCCAAGAATACGATGGTTCCCATTCCAGTAAGAATGCCGTTGAAAATAGCCATGGGTTCAAAAGTAGAACAAAATAACTCTAACCTGAGTTTAGAGTTATTTAATATAATTTCGTGGCAAAAGACTAACTTAAGATATGAGACATGATTATGTTAACTTATACTAGGGATTCACTTGGTATCTAAGTGGAAGTGTAATTGATAAAATAGTAATAGCAGCTGCAAACAATCCTAAAGCGATTACTGGAGATGATTACAGTGGTGAAATTTCATGGACATATATAAAACCATAACTATAAGTACTTTTTATCTACGTAAAATGTCCCAAATGGTATAATCGAAGCCAGTAGAACGATTACCATAGTTTTCGCATCCCAGTTTTTAAACTGTCGAATAACAATGGCTAAGAAAATATAAGCTACGAATAAGAGTCCGTGTGGCATTCCTAGAGATTTTACCCAGCTTGGGTCTTCAGCCAAATACTTAAGCGGCACACCTACGCCTAAAAGAAGTAAATATGAAATACCCTCTAAGTAACTGATTATTCTGAATGCTAATAACATGCCACGAATTTAGAATATTATATAAATACTTGCAGACTTATTCTGTATACTCTTCTGCCTATAATTTATATTATGTTAAGTAGATGAAGCTAAAAGAAAAGGGAGCTCTTTGAGTCACTCCCGATTCCGATGTTATGGTTAATAACAGTCTTAAATGTTTTCGTTATACAAATCTAGTATAATTAATTGGATTCTATAAAAGATTTCATTTCTGCGTACTTTTCCATTTTCTCTAGTCTAGCATATATCTTTTTCATCGTACCTGCTAATAATACTTTATCCGCCTGCGGCATATCGTCATTGTTATTGAATACATTTTCGAATTCTACTATCGCTTTTTTATACTCTATATTTATTTCAGCCTCACTTTTTTCGATGATACTCGGCTTGTATACTCCATTCAGTTCTTCTACTATTTCAGCCACCCTGTTAAGATATATTACTCCTTTATTATATGAAGCATCGAAGTATTCAGGATTTATTTCTAGTATTTTGTCATAATCAGCTACTGCTTTATCATTTTCACCCAATCCTTCGTAGCTTATGGCTCTGGCAAAGTAATATATAGTATTACCGGGATCATCCGCTATAGCACCGTTCAGTTTTTCAATAAGTTCTTTACTTCGACCTTGCTTGAGGTAGATATCTAATTCCATGTTAATTAGCGTTTTATCTGCCTCATTCATGTCTTTACCACTCATGATTGTACTTAGTGCAGCAGTGGTATCGCCACCTTTGAGTTGAAGTTTAGCTAAGTTCGCATAGATACTCCCTTCAGCGGTACCTTTATCTACTAAAACTTGAAGTGCCTTTTTAGCTTTTTCGTCTTCCCCACCGTTCATAGCTGAGAACGCCATCATTTGCTCCAGTACTTCTGCTGTCAGATTATTACGTTTCAGTTGTCCTTCAGTATCATACTTCATCAGAGGTACCGCCATCTCAAAGTTCCTATAAGATTCCTGATACTCTTCTGTTTGGTATGCGGTATACCCTTTGTTATATAGACCTATGGCTACATTGAGTAGATTAGCTTCTGAGTCCTCAGTCACTCTTTTCTTCGCATCTGTCTCTAAAGCATTTTGAAATGCATCATGTGCGATATATATGGCATCTGGATGAGCTTTACTCAGCTCATTATTCAAGTTGCTTACTTTGAGATAAGTAAGACCTCTATAATACCACATCTGCGGATTATTAGAAGTCTTGGTATGTTCTTTAGTCTCCTCAGACCATTTTATCAAGCTTTCGTAATCCCTATCACCATCAGTCTTTGTACGATCCTCTAGTTCCATTTTCATGGACTGTATCGTAAATTTCTGTGCACTTACATTTATCCCTATAAATAAGGATGCTAGTACGATTATATAATTGAATTTAATCTTCATTTTCTTCTGTTTTTGTATCATTTTCTTCTTTGGTTTCAGTAGAATCTGTATCGGAATTATCTATATCTTCAAACTCTGTTTCTTCAAGTTCTTCATCTTCCTCGTCCGCTCTTGGTACTTTGGCTACAGATGCGATGGCGTCCTTGTCTCTTACTTTAATGAGCCTAACTCCTTGGGTGGCTCTTCCCATTACTCTTACATCTTCCATTTTCATGCGGATAGTGATGCCTAATTTAGTTATGATCATTAGATCATTTTCATCAGTTACATCTTTCATGGAGATTAGAGCACCTGTCTTTTCGGTTATACTCAAGGTTTTTACTCCTTTTCCTCCTCTACCAGTAATTCTATAATCGTCTATATCCGTGCGTTTTCCGTATCCTTTCTCAGATACTACCATGATAGTGGTATCCTCCTCATTAGAATTTACACAAACCATGCCAATTACTTCATCTGTATCACTTTCTAGTCGCACACCTCTTACTCCTGATGCTGTACGTCCCATAGGTCTTACGTTTTCTTCATTGAAGCGTATCGCCTTACCACTTCTCTTAGCTAGTAGTATTTCTGCGGTTCCGTCTGTAAGTTTAGCTTCTAGTAACTGATCTCCATCCTTTACAGTAATGGCATTGATACCATTTGTTCTAGGTCTTGAGTATTGCTCCAGTGATGTTTTCTTGATTGTACCATTTTTAGTACACATTACGATGAAATTATTGTTCACGTATTCCTCATCTTTTAGATTACCAGTAGCTACGAAGGCTCTTACAGTATCATCTATAGGCATATTTATCAAGTTTTGGATAGCTCTACCTTGAGATACCTTACTCCCTACAGGGATTTCGTATACTTTCATCCAGAAGCATTTACCGGTTTCTGTGAAGAATAGAATGTAATTATGTGTCATAGTCACGAATAGACTCTCTACATAATCCTTATCTCTATGTTTCACGCCTTTATTACCTACTCCACCCCTACTTTGGGACTTGTATTCTGTAAGTGGTGTACGTTTTATATAGCCCATGTTAGAGATAGTTACTACCATCTCCTCGTTTGCTATAAGGTCTTCTATATTAATCTCTCCAGCATCTAGTTCTATCGACGTTCTACGCTCATCTCCGTACTTCTCTTTCATTTCCAGAAGTTCGTCTTTGATGATTTGCATTCTTCTACCTTCATCTCCTAGAATGTCTTTTAGGTCTGTGATGGTCGCCATTAATTCAGCGTATTCTGCTCTTACCTTATTTATTTCTAAACCAGTAAGTTTCTGTAGACGCATGTCCAGAATAGCTTTGGATTGGATTTCAGAGAGTTCAAACTCCTTCATCAATCCAGCACGAGCTTCTTCACCGTTTTTAGATGCTCTGATTAGCTTAATCACTGCATCTAGGTTATCTAGAGCTATGGTAAGTCCTTCTAATATATGAGCACGTTTCAGTGCTTCTTTTAGTAGGTATTCCGTTCTACGAACTACCACTTCGTGGCGATGATTCACATAATGGAGAATCATGTCACGCAGGTTTAGCATCTCTGGTCTACCTTTTACGAGGGCTATATTATTTACACTAAAGCTAGTCTGTAGTGGTGTGTATTTGTATAATTTATTGAGTACTATATTTGGTACAGCATCTCTTTTAAGATCAAAAACGATTCGAAGACCCTGTCTACCACTCTCGTCTCTTACTTCACTAATCCCTTCTATAACCTTATCATTGACTAAGTCTACTGCTTTTATTATGATTTGGGATGGACTGACTTGGAAAGGTACTTCAGTAATGACAATTTGCTCTCTGCCTGTTTTTGTGACATCAAAATCTGCTTTTCCTCGCATTACTATGCGTCCTCTACCCGTTTCAAAAGCAGATTTCACTCCTTCGGTACCATATATAATACCACCTGTAGGGAAATCTGGAGCTTTCACATACTCCATAAGTCCTGCTACATCTATATCATTATTATCTATATATGCTATGGTTCCGTCTATGCACTCACTCAGATTATGAGGAGCCATGTTAGTAGCCATACCTACGGCTATACCAGATGCTCCGTTTACCAGTAGATTCGGTATACGTGCTGGAAGTACTGTAGGTTCAGATAAACTGTCATCAAAGTTAGAACGATAATCTACAGTATCTTTATCTATATCTGCGAGCATCTCTTCGGCAAGTTTTCTCATTCTTGCTTCCGTATATCTCATAGCTGCTGGTGGATCACCATCTATACTACCAAAGTTACCTTGGCCGTCTACCATTGGATAACGGAGACTCCAGCTCTGGGCCATTCTCACCATAGCGTCATACACAGAAGTATCTCCGTGCGGGTGATATTTACCTAGGACCTCTCCTACTATTCTGGCTGATTTTTTATAGGTTCTATTACTGGCTAGTCCCAGATCGGACATACCATACAGCACCCTTCTATGTACTGGCTTGAGACCGTCTCTCACGTCTGGTAGAGCGCGCGAAACAATAACTGACATCGAATAATCGATGTAAGCAGTTTTCATCTCTTCTTCAATGTTAATTGGAATAATTTTCTCGTTTTCCGAATTCATCTGTTTGACATTAGTTTAAAGTGTGCAATCTATAAGCAAAAGACTAATGCTAGTGCTATAACAACAGTAAAATACCCACAAATAATCTTCATAATTGGGGATAAATTGAGGAGTGTATGTTTTGGATTGATATTTGAGTAAATAAGTACTCTATCGATAATGATTTTAAACATTAAACTGGAGAATTAGAAGTTAATCGATGCTTACAAGACATCGAATAACGATTTGTCGTTAATCGATGGTTAATCAAGGTAACTGCATTAAGGTTTACAAGGAGTGAAATGAAGGATTAAGAGCTCTATTTTGGGATTTTTAACACGGACTGAGTGGTTTAAGACCGAGAGATTATTGTGAGTAATATACATCAAGTTTTAGGCATAAATGTAGCCAGTCAGTTTGTGGCTGAAAATCACAACCTTTGCTAGGCCAAGCCTAACTTGCCGCAGACAGGAATTTATAACGACAAAATTGATGATACAGAATCAGAACAGTCCTGGTGTTTGATGACTTAATCCGTATAAGTACAGGATTAAGTGTACGTAAGTTTTTTGTAGAATATGAAACCTTGGTGAATTAAAATAAAGGCTGGAGCAACATTATGGCATAACCAATTCTCCACCGAATTTGAAGCCAATATTTTAAAAATACGTAATGTTTTAAGTTTTAATAGCTATTTAATCACTGTTGAAAATATCACTTTCAGCATTCTATTCTTCTCTTGAAAATCTAGCTTCCACTCAAAGTTATACTCGTTTTGGGTAAGCCAAGTATCAAGGTCATTCCGGTAAAACTCACTCGTCTCAAAATAGCAGGTAGTCTTCTTTTTACTAGCGAGTTGCAGTATTCTCTTATAAAATAATAATGGGTCCGTATCATCCACAAATAAGGCTAAAAGAGGCTCATAATCCAATACGTTTTTATGCATTTTATCTTTCTCTGACTTAGCTATATATGGAGGGTTACTAATAATAATATCATATGTATCTATTTCCTCTTTTAGAATGTCTTTGTAAAAAAAGGTGACCTCTAGCTTTTGTTCTTTGCCATTTCGCTGAGCTACTGCTAGAGCTTCCGTACTTATATCGCAGCCGCTTAAGCGGGCCTGTGGCCAATGTTTTTTTAATGCTAGAGGTATACAACCACTTCCGGTTCCTATATCTATCACAGAACCGCTAAAGGCTGGATTGTCTTCTAGTATCCAGTGCACGAGCTCCTCAGTCTCGGGACGTGGTATCAGTACATTTTCATCTACGTATAAATCTAGTCCATAAAAAGGAGCGTCGCCAAGCACATACTGCACAGGTTTACCTTCTATCAGATTACTGAGCAATTCTACGTAGGTATCTCCTATCATTGTTTCCTGACCGAGTAATACAGCAGTTTTAGATTTCCTTTCTAGGTAATAGAGGACGATATAAAAGATATTCTCCGCCTCACTTAGTCGGTAAAGCTTGGTTAGCTTATCGGTGTAGAGTGCTTTAAGTAGTGATAATTGCATAGCTTTCAAAGGTAAGTGAGGGTATTTGTAAATTCTATAATACTTGACCTACTTATGTCAACTATTGCCCTTAGTTTTGCACCTTGTTAGTGGATGAGAAATACATGTTACGCTGCTTAGAGTTAGCTGCTCTGGGTGAACTCTACACCGCTCCTAATCCTATGGTAGGTTGTGTAATAGTGTATAAAGGTGAAATAGTAGCAGAGGGTTATCATCATAGATATGGGGATGCTCACGCAGAAGTCAATGCATTTAAGAATCTACCAGAGTATATAGATAGCACTAAATGCACGGTATATGTAAGTTTAGAGCCTTGCTCCCATTATGGTAAAACTCCTCCGTGTGCAAATCTATTGGTAGATAAAAAACCCAAAAGAGTAGTGATAGGCATGCTAGATCCTAATAGTAAAGTATGCGGAAAGGGAATGAAAAAACTGCTAGAAGCAGGCATAAATATAAGTGTGGGAATTTTGGAAGATGCGTGTAAAGCACTCAATAAGAAATTTATCAAAGCACATACTACTCAGCTACCATTCGTGACTCTCAAGTGGGCTGAAACAGCCAACGGTTTTATGGCCAGAGATACTGACGATAAGCGTTCTGCTAAAATAAGTGATATTGTAAATAACGCATTAGTACATCAACTAAGAGCTACACACCAAGCTATATTAGCAGGTGCTAATACTATCAATACAGATACTCCAAAACTGAATATACGTGATGTAGAAGGTCGTAATCCAATTAAGATTGTTCTTTCTGAGAAACTCAATATTAATCTAGATTCTAAGACCTTAACAGAAGGTAAAACGCTTATATACAATGCCATAAGAAGCGAAATGACGGAGAACTATGAATTAATTAAAATCAAAAAATGTACATTACACAATGTTTTGGCAGATATGCACTCACGCGATATTCATAGCGTACTAGTTGAAGGTGGCTCTCAAGTCTTAGCTTCTTTCGTAGAGGATAAAGTATGGGACGAAGCTGTAATTTTAAAATCATCTACCCGATGGGAAAATGGTATAAAAGCTCCTTGGCTAGGAATACCTAGTACAAAAGAAAAAACAAGCGGTAACGATACTATCAAATACTTTCTATCAAAATAATGGCTATAACCTTTCTTATTCTAAGCATTTGCTTTAGCACTTTTATAAACCTTATTTTCAGGTGGTTTAAGGATCATAAGGTCAATAAGTTTCAAGCTATATTGGTAAATTACGTGGTCTGTTTCAGTATAGGTTTCTCTTTGTCGGAAGATCAAAATATTCTAGAAAATATACAAAGCACTTGGTTTCCCTACTGTATCCTTCTGGGATTTGTATTCGTAGCTATATTTTTCTCTATGGCTCTCACCACAGAGAAAATGGGCATAAGCGTAACAGCTGTGAGTGGTAAAATGTCAGTTGTCATTCCTATTTTATTCGCATATTTTTTTTATAGTGAGACACTTAGCATCTTATTCTTGTTAGGACTAGTACTGTCTTTATTGAGTATTTACTTCATTAGTGTTAAAAAAGACCTTCATATCGATCGTAAACATATAATCCTGCCTATTGTAGTGTTTTTAGGTGGCGGTATCATAGATACGTGTCTCAATGTGATCGAAACTACATTTGGATCAGAAGTATCCATGGAGACTATTTCCTATTCTATTTTTCTTGGAGCATTTATGGCAGGTCTACTGCTATTTATCATCCGGAATAAGGGAAACTTTATGACTTTCGAAAAGAAAAGTATAATTGCAGGCCTTGCACTCGGTATCCCTAATTATTTCTCCATATTTTTCGTTCTTAGTGCTATCGCTAGCTTCCCAAATAAAAGTGCTTTAGTTTTTGGTATTAATAATATAGGTATAGTGCTCATAAGTACCATCCTATCGGTACTTATATTCAAAGAAAAACTAAGCTTTGGTAATAAAGTAGGCTTAGTATTAGCCATAATCTCTATAGCAATAATAGCGTATGCCAGCTGATACCTACAGAGGCATATCAAAATCATATCAAAGCGAACATAAAGCAAGCGGTAGTAAGTTTTATGGATACTTATTTCCTGTAGAATCTGCAGATGCTTTTGATCTAAAAATAAAGGAATTTAAGAATGAGTTTGCAGATGCCACGCACGTATGCTCTGGATGTGTGATAGGTGTAGACAGGGAGTATCAGCGATTTAGTGATGATGGTGAACCCAGTAATAGTAGCGGTAGACCTATTCTTCACGCTCTTTTATCTGCGGAGGTCAGCTACATAGGATGTGCAGTAGTGAGATATTACGGTGGTAAGAAGCTAGGTATTCCTGGACTCATAGAGTCTTATGGTGGAGCGGCTCAGTTATGCATAGAAGATGCTGAAATTAAAGAATTAGTGCTCAAGGTGAGTATACTGTGTGTGGTACGTTCAGATATGGCGTATCACTTGTATAATTTTTTAGCTAGGAAAAAAGAAGTCACCTATACTACAAATGATACTGGTCAGTTTACACTAGTCTGTTCTAAAAGTGTGACCTCTGAGTTACAGAAAGAGTTGCAAAATATTCCTACCTTAGTAGTCTTATAATGAAGATAGTATATATCATCCTCACCCTACTGATAGGGATACAAACAGTACACGGGCAAGAAATAGTGATTCCTACAGCTGCAAGTCACGTTGGAACAAGCAGTGCTGCCGCACATAATGCTGCTGATATGCATACGCTCATATCCTCAGAAGTAAAGCTACCACTGCACAGTGAGTTGGTTCAGACCTACAAAATAGAAAGTCCGTTTGCTACACATTATACCTACCAGCAAGTCACTAACGAGTTACCCGTAGAGCATGCAGGTGTTAAATTACACCTACGCGATAATGGTCAGTATTCGATAGAGAACTATGTGTACTTTGATATTAGTAAAGCACACTTTAGCGGAGCTAATGCTTGGCTCCCAGCCTCAGATGGAGCTATAGCGGTAAAAAAAGAATTAGTAATGCACGGAGGAGTAGCAGAAATCGTGTATACCAATGAGTATGGCGTGGTCATCTACTCTAAAGACCCACTGAAATATATAAAGCGTGATACTACTATTTTTGTAAAGGTATTTATGCTGAATCCTATAAACTCCTCTGGTCAAGGCTATGGAGGCTCTATTAGTGATAATAATGACCTATCTAACTCTACGTTAGACTCGCAAATGTTCTGGCAGATGACCGATGCTAAAGTATCTAATGATACAATATACTTAGAGTCAGAGTTTTTGAAATTTGCTGATATTTCGGCTCCTTTTGATAGTAGCTTTTTTTCGTTGAATGATTCACTGACGTTTTCTAGAGATAAGGGCGACTTTGAGTGTA
>TARA_B110000902_G_scaffold266217_1_pt1 | contig 12990 bp, 13 predicted proteins | sample TARA_B110000902 | Tara Oceans TARA_B110000902 (sample SAMEA4398009) | marine metagenome | biome: Polar Biome; feature: [SRF] surface water layer (ENVO:00010504); material: water (ENVO:00002006), including particulate matter (ENVO:01000060) such as... | depth 5 m | reverse complement strand
TACTTTGTACTTCATACTTCATACTTCATACTTTGTACTTCATACTTCACACTTCATATATTTCCACCAACTAGTTTCTTAGCGGTTTCCCTGTTTTTAACATATGTTGAATCCGTTCTAAGGTTTTACGTTCGGTACATAAACTCAAAAACGCTTCACGTTCTAAATCCAATAAATATTGTTCTGATACAAGTGTAGGTTCAGACAAATCGCCTCCCGCCATTACATAGGCTAGTTTATTAGCGATTTTCATATCATGTGCCGAAATGTAGTTACTATCTTGCATCGAATCGGTACCTACTAAAAACATTCCCAAGGCTTGTTTACCCAATACTTTAACGTCGGTTCTTTTTATAGGTTGGGTATATCCAGAGTCCGCCATTAGTTTTGCGTGTTGTTTTGCAACGGCAATTTGTCGGTCTTTATTTACCACCACCACATCTTTTCCTTTTTGTAAAAGGTTTAAATCAAATGCTTCATAAGCAGATGTCGATACTTTCGCCATCCCAATGGTTAAGAAATGTTCTTGTAATACATTTAATTGAACATCGCCTTTTTGGAATTTATCTTGTGCTCTTAAGGCCATTTCTTTTGACCCACCACCACCAGGGATCACACCAACACCAAACTCTACAAGTCCCATATAAGTTTCTGCAGCTGCAACAACTTTATCAGCATGTAAGGACAATTCACATCCACCGCCTAAGGCCATGCCATGCGGTGCCGAAATGGTAGGAATTGATGAATATCGCATGCGCATCATTGAATCTTGAAAGTATTTGATCGCCATATTAAGCGCTTCATATTCTTGCTCTGCAGCCATCATAAAAATCATTCCAATATTGGCACCCACCGAAAAATTCGCCCCTTGGTTACCAACGACCAGTCCTGCAAAATCTTTTTCAGCCAAATCAATGGCTTTATTTAAACCTGCTAATACATCGCCACCAATGGTGTTCATCTTAGATTGAAATTCTAAGTTGAGGATGCCGTCGCCTAAATCTTCAACAACCACTCCCGAATTTTTAAATACTTCGTTTGATTTTCGAATGTTATCTAAGATGATGAAACTATCTTGACCCGGAATTTTTTCTTGTATTTTTCCTGGAATATCATAGGCATAGGACGCGCCATTTTTTACACTATAAAATGAAGAACTTCCTGAAGTTAACATCTCATGGACCCAATCGGCGGCTTCTAAACCTTCCGCTTTCATAAGTTCAATTCCTTTTTCAACACCAATCGCATCCCAAATTTGGAAAGGGCCGTGCTCCCAACCAAATCCTGCTTTCATGGCATCATCAATTTTATAAAGTTCATCGGTTATTTCTGGAATACGATTCGAAACATATGCAAATAGGGCGGTAAAACTTTTACGGTAAAAATCACCTGCTTTGTCTTTTCCTGAAACTAAGATTTTAAATCGGTCAACGACTTTATCAATCGTTTTTGTGAGTTCTAATGTGGCAAATTTTGCCCGCTTAGCAGAACGGTATTCCAAGGTATTTAAGTCTAAACTTAAAATTTCTTTTTTACCATCTGCTGACACCTTTTTTTTATAAAACCCTTGACCTGTTTTACTTCCTAGCCATTTATTTTCCATCATTGTATTGACGAAATCTGGTAATTCAAACAACTCTAAACGTTCATCTTTCGGGCAATTTTCTCGAATGCCGTTTGCCACATGCACCAAAGTATCTAAGCCCACAACATCGACTGTTCTGAAGGTGGCCGATTTAGGGCGACCAATGACTGGCCCCGATAATTTATCCACTTCTTCAATCGTTAGATCTAACTCTTTGACCGCGTGAAATAAACTTTGTATGCTAAAAATACCAACTCTATTTCCAATAAATGCCGGCGTATCTTTTGCGATGACAGATGTTTTTCCTAAAAACTGTTCACCATAACCTGCTAAAAAATCGAGAACTTCAGGAGCCGTTTTGGGGCCTGGAATAATCTCAAATAATTTTAGATAACGTGCAGGATTAAAAAAGTGGGTCCCACAAAAATGTTTCTGAAAATCTTCACTGCGACCTTCACTCATGAATTTTATAGGAATTCCAGAAGTATTGGACGTGATTAAAGTCCCAGGTGTTCGGTGTTTTTCTAAGTTTTCGAACACCATTTTTTTAATGTCCAACCGTTCTACAACCACTTCCATAATCCAATCGACATCGGCTACTTTTGCAATGTCATCTTCCAAGTTACCCGTGGTAATTCGCTGTGCAAATTTTTGATGGTAAATAGGGGAGGGCTTCGATTTTAAAGAAGCTGCAAGCGCTTCATTAACCAATCGATTTCGAACAATTTTGTCCTCTAAAGTGAGTCCTTTCGATTTTTCTTTATCGTTGAGTTCTCTGGGGACAATGTCTAAAAGTAATACATCGACTCCAATATTGGCAAAATGACAAGCAATTCCGCTGCCCATGATCCCAGAACCAATAATCGCAATTTTTTTAATTCTTCGTGTTTTCATCTAAGTATAAATAGGGTTGTTAGAATATTTTTTTGTTTGAGATCAGATTCATAATACAATCGGATACTTCATAAAAGTGGTCGAGCTTTTCTTCCGAAATTTCATTTTTGATGATATTGTTAAACTTTAATACATTTTGTTTGACTTCTTCTCTGTTTTTGAGCCCCGAATCCGTTAAATGGATAAGCACCCCACGACCATCATTAGGATTGGGTAACCGCTCTATTAAACGCATGCTTTCCAAGGTTTTTAAAATTCTTGATAGACTGGTCGCTTCCATGCCCATTTTTGGACCTAATGAGGTTGACGGTGTCCCATTTTGTGGATCCACACTTAGGAGGGTAAACCCTGTTGCCATTGTGATTCCATAATCGGATGCTTCCTCATTATACATCCTTTGAACGGCTAACCAAGTCGTTCTCAGAACATAGTCTATTGTCTTTTCTTTCATAGTTTTTCTAATATCTTGTCTCAAATATAAGAAAATATAGTATGCACGCATAGTAAAATACAAAAAAGTTATGCATGCATAGTATTATTTGTAAGTTTTTTAAAATAGAGCGGGAATTGTAGGGTAGGTTAGGGCATGCTAAGTCAGAGGATTTGTTCTGATTGACTACACGACCTCGTTTCCTTGTATTTTGTCACACAAAAGGATCCATGCGACATTTGCATCTTGGGTCTTTGGTAACTGAAACCATTATTCCACTCAGAGTAAATGTTTGTGGAGTGGGATTGAATATATTAGACCCCATCTTTCTTTTTGGTATAAAAATCTATAACATGTTTAGGAATTTCAATATTCTGGTTCAAATCTTTGTCAGGAATCGGATATTCATAGATGGTTTTGACAGGAATTTCTCCTGCCCAAAAATCTAAATTATAGTCCGATTTATTATCCTTAAAAGGGGTGTTTGCAATTTTTGCTGAAGCCGTTTCAATTTTAATCTCAATCACTTTTGTTGCCTTTATCTCTTTTTCATTAGGTTTTCTACAGAATTCCCATCTATTTGGGACAAAGTGATTGATGATACTTTTTAACCCTATAAGTTTCTCTTTTTCTGAAGTTAATTCTCTCACTGTTCCAAATATGACTACAGAACGATAATTAACAGAATGGTGAAATGCAGACCTGGTAAGTTTCATTGAATCTAAAATCATGACACTTAATGAGACTTCTCCAGACTCAATTAGGGCATTTGTCATTCTGTTTTTTGTAGAACCATGTATGTACAATGAATCACCATTTCTGCCATAATTTATTGGTTGTACGCAAGCTTTATCATTTAAGTTGAAAGCGATGTTGCAAATTTCTGTTGAATCTAAAATTGAGTAAATCTCATTTTTATTATAGCTTGCTTTCTTTGCTCCGCGAATTACTTTATTCAATTCTGATTTGTTAAACTCCATTGTCAACTCAATTATTTGTTTTTATCTATTTGTATGTTGTTTTTCGTAATGTATATGTTCTTATTATGAGGTCATTTAATCTAACGTTTAGCATTAGCGTTTTGAAGGTCTTTATTACTTATAGTTTTTGTTGTAAGGCATTTTTTATTTCGTTCGATTGAGTCATGAAACTTGAAACATCTTTCGCCCAAAGTTGGTATATCGTTATTGATGGATGAACTCCATCGCAATAAAAATCAACTGGCTTTATTTTAAGATTAAACCTTTTAATATAGTCTAATGATTTAATCTCGCGTGTGTAATAGTATACTTGCTCAAAATCTTTCACTATTTTTTCTAACTCTTTTCCAAGAAGATTAACTAGGTTTCCAATTGTAAATTTTATTAACGTCGTAAATGCTGGAAATTCTTTAATTGGAGGCATATTTATAAAAATAATAGGGACTCCGGTAAATTTCAATCTAATGCTCTTAATAAGTTCACGAACGTCTTTATTCCATTTTTTAGGAGTGTTTAATTCAAAAGCATCATTTCCACCAAGACCAATTACAATGAAATCAATAGATTTTTCTGTGATGAGGTTAATGATTTTTTCCTTTACTCTTTTTGCGGTATATCCACTTTTTGCATAAACTTTCCAATCGATATTAGTTTTTAACACTCTTGCCAATTCATTTGCTAAAGTTCCTGTAAAACCTTCTTGATGTGTACGGACACCTACACCTGCAATCGTACTTTCTCCAATGGTTATCATTTGGAGTGTTTTTTTAGAGGAGACAGCAGATAATCCCTCTAATCCTTTTGCTTCTGGTAATCTAGGGACTTTTGCCTTTATTTTTTTACCTTGAAAATACATTAATGGTAAAAGAGGAAATGTCAAAATTGATCCTAAAATATATTTTATGTTCATAGTATTGTTTTTAAAATGTATTACAACTCAATTATTAATTTAGTTTATATTTTTTTAAACGCTATTTCAACACTTTGAACCATAAAACGGTTCAAAAGATCGTATTTCGGAATGTTTCCAATAGACGACTTACAGTAAAATAATATCTAACTATTGGATCCATTGGTTGTGAAGATTTAGACTTGGGGTCTTAATCCAATATAAATATATATATAAATCACGAGGATCCAAAAATAAACTTGATTTATAAGTTTTGGTTTTGACTATAATATCAACAATGACACTTGATGAGCTTATTCTTTTACAACTGTTAACCCTGCAAATAATCCACCAAAAGTGCCACCACATAACTATAGCTTTCAATGCCTTTGTCTTGGTTGTTTGCTTTTAAGAAATAACTATAAAACCCTTTAAAAATAGGTTCCAACGGATTGTTGTAAGAATTCCAGAATTCAAACGCTTCTCGGTAATCTTCTAAAACACCAGGATTGATGGTGCATAAAACAGAGTCGTAGGTATCGGGTTCTCTTAGATATAATTCTCTTAAACAATAGCGCAATGCAAATTTATAACCTGCATAGTTGAAATAGGAGTCTTTATTGTGGATACACGTCAAAAATCCAATAAAATTAGCTTCATTTTCCGCCGCATAGCCCAACTGATGTGCTTGTTCGTGCGCAATGGTCGTCGGCATAGAATTAAGGGGCATCACAGCATTAATTTGAGCTTCTAGTGTTAATGGATTCACGTAGCCACTAAACCCCATATAGGTTAAAGGCGTGCTAAATAGTGACTTTTTACTGTTTTGTCCGTCGTGTTTAAAATTTGGATACACTTTTTCTAATTCAGAATAGCCTGCATGACTGATTTCAGTCAGTTTAGAAAAAGGATATGGAATTGTTGTTTTTAACAGAGAATCTTGAGTAATCGTTAGATGCAGAGCATTCGTTTTTATAACCAGTTGATGGGTCACGGTTTTTAATTGAGTCGTGGTATAATTTGGATTTAAGTTGAGGGTCGTATGTAAGGGCACTCGATAATAATTGAAGCCCCAACACAAATGAAACATAAAATAGAGTACGGAGGCAAAGGCTAAAACATCCAAGCTCCATACTTTAGGTTGTGTTCTGAGACGTTTTCGGTTAAGCACTACCCAACGGATGATATAGACAATCACAATCGCATACACTACATCACCCACAGAAAAGGGAATCCATTTAAAAGCGGTGTTTAATAGTTTTGAAATCATCGGAAAAAGCCTTGTGCTGTAATAGGTCTCCATAAATTCAGGCTGCTGTTTGACTACTTTTATAAAAAAGTATTGAGGCAGTAAGCTCAAAGCAAGTATGATTTTCAGTTTTTTAGACACCATCCAAAAGTAATAATTTTAATTTATGATCGGGAAGGAATCCGTACCTTTGTGCAACAAAAAAACACATCTATTATGAGTCAAGATATACGTCAGTTAGAGCCAAAAGCGATTTGGAATAAATTTGCAGATTTAAATGCGGTCCCCCGTCCCTCTAAAAAAGAGGAACGCGTGATTGCATTTATGAAAGATTTTGGGAAAAATCTAAACCTAGAAACAGTTGAAGATACGGTAGGAAATGTCATCATCAAAAAACCAGCCACTGTGGGCATGGAAGATCGAAAAGCCATTGTGATGCAATCGCATTTAGATATGGTGCATCAAAAAAATAGTGATACTAATTTTGATTTTTTAACTCAAGGTATTGAGATGATTGTCGATGGGGATTGGGTTAAAGCAAACGGCACCACTTTAGGCGCCGATAACGGTTTAGGCGTTGCAACTATTATGGCTATTTTAGAGAGTACCGATATTCCACATCCTGCCATTGAAGCCTTGTTTACAATCGATGAAGAAACCGGAATGACCGGTGCTATGGGACTAAAAGGTGGGTTGTTAAAAGGAGCGATTCTTTTAAACCTAGATACTGAAGATGATGATGAAATTGGCGTTGGTTGTGCCGGAGGTATCGATGTGACTGCCGTGGGCACTTACAATGAAGAAGAAACTCCAGAAATTAAAATGGGATATTCCATTGAAGTCAAAGGGCTACAAGGCGGGCATTCAGGGATGGATATTCATAAAGGATTTGGAAACGCTAATAAAATTATGAACCGTTTACTTTTTGATGGGTTTGAAAACTTTGGCTTACGAATCTCTGAAATTGATGGTGGAAGTTTACGAAACGCCATTCCAAGAGAAAGTAAAGCGATTGTTGCCATTGATCGGGTGCACGAAACTGCTTTTGAATTTGAGATGGGGTCGCTAGTTGAATTAATTAAATCAGAACTTAAAACATTAGAACCTGATTTGACGGTTGTTTTTAATAAAGTAGAAACCCCCAAAATGATGATGGATTTGGGCGTTCAAGAAGGTTTAACGCGTGCACTTTATGCCGCCCACAATGGGGTGTACCGAATGAATGCAGACATTCCAGAACTGGTAGAAACCTCTAACAATATTGCACGCGTGATTATTAAAAACGGACGTGTAAAGATAGGCTGTCTCATACGGTCTTCGGTCGAGTCCTCTAAAATGGATTTAGCCATGATGCTGCGTGCAACGTTTGAATTAACAGGGTGTGATGTGGAGCTATCTGGCGATTATCCTGGTTGGGAACCCGACATGGATTCGTCTATTTTGAAAGTATTGAGATCTTTATACGAAAAATTATATAACGAAAAACCACATGTAGCAGCCTGTCATGCGGGATTAGAATGTGGTCTTTTAGGAACGAATTACCCCACTATGGAAATGATTAGTTTTGGACCTAATATTAGAGGGGCGCACTCTCCTGATGAACGTGCACAAATTTCATCGGTTCAAAAATTCTGGGGCTTTGTTTTAGAAATTTTAAAAAACATCCCTAAAGCATAAACGTTCATTTTACCCTATAAAAAAAGCAGCCAATTGGCTGCTTTTTTTATAAGTATATTCGTTGAGTGTTATTCTGAAACGCCAAGCATTTCAATAATAAATATTAAATCGGTGTTCGGTCTAATTGGTCCACGTCCTTTTTCTCCATACCCTAAATAAGAAGGGAGATAGAAGAATGTTTTGTCACCTAAGGACATATTAAAGACCCCTTCTTTAAATCCTGGGATCATTTGTGCGTCTGGATTAAGCGGCATTGGCATTGGGTTATAAGCTCCTTGTTGCTCTTTTCGTGCATCATAGGTTCCACATTTTTCATCGACGCTTTTAATGTTAGTTCCAAATAATTTTCCATCTGTAAAATAACCTTCATAATTGAGCTTTACAGTGGTGCCTTTACTTGGTTTTGGGCCGTTGCCTTTAACAATATTATGGACCAATAATCCTGAAGGAAGGGCCGTTGCCATGCTCTTGTAATTTTCAAGAACAGGAATCATTTTTTTGGCGGCAATCGCTGTTTTTTCCTCTGCTATTTTTTTAGCTTGTGCAGCTTTTAATTTTGCTTCATTATTTTTTTTCACCTTTTTTTCTTCTAACAAAGGAAGCTCAGTGTTCCATATATCGGCCGCATCAAATCGCTTGGCACTTAATCCTTGACGAATGATGTTTAGTTCCAATATTTTGACATCTTCTACAGGTTTATTAGATCCAGACGTTACTTCCACACTAGAAATAGCTTCGACAACTTCAAGACCTTTGACAACGGCTCCAAATACAGCATGTTTGTTATCAAGATGCGTCGTTGGTGCATCTGTAATAAAAAATTGACTGCCATTGGTTGCCGGACCAGAGTTGGCCATTGATAAAATTCCGGCTTTATCATGTTTTAGACGGCTATCAAATTCATCTCCAAACTTAAATCCAGGACTCCCCATCCCTGTTCCGGTTGGGTCCCCACCTTGAATCATGAATTTGTCGATAATTCTGTGAAAAATGGTTCCGTTATAAAAAGGGATTCCTTTTAATGAATCGGCTAACATTGGGTGTGAGCCTTCTGCTAATCCAACAAAATTGGAAACGGTTAAAGGAACTTTGTCATAAAATAACTGAATAATGACCGTGTCTTTTGAAGTTACAAATTCGGCAAAGATTCCCTCACCCAAATCTGGATATTTTTGTTGACAAGCGGTAGAACTCAACAAGAGTGCTGTTGTAAATAATGTGATAAATAGTTTCGTAAATTTCATTTTTTGGATTTTATTGGGTTTTTAATAGTTAATCGGGCTAATTCGTAGTTATTTTTAGTAAAGAGACTTCACATATCAGTGGGAGATTGCTTCCAATTTGATTATTATCTCCATAATAGCCATAGGCTTGTTGTGAGGGGAAAATGAAAGTAACCGATTCACTTTCTTTCATTAATTTTAAACCTTTTCTAAGGCCTGTGAATAATTCTTGCTGATCGATATAATAAGTTTGTGTCTTTAAGTCTTCTTCTGTGTAAATAACGCGGCCTTCTAAGGTTCGAACGTTGTAAGTATACGTAACCTTGTTCCCAAATTTAGGCGTTTGTGCGTCTTGATCAAGTTTGGTGTTATAACGATACCAGAATCCGTATTCAGAAGGGGTGAAGTCTGTTTTAGAAGCCGCTATATAAGACGCGATACGTGCATACTCGGATTCATTTAATTGTTTGTTGCGTTTAATGGAGGCATCAATAAATGAGCCTGAATTGCTCGAAACTGGACGTCTCGCCTCAGAGGGTTTACAGCTGCTAAAGGCCAGAAGTATTAATAAAAAAAACAGGGGCTGTTTCATGAATTAAGTTCCAATTTATAGTCCTCTAATATACTAATAAAATTTGCAATAGTGTCTTCAAGGTTAAGGTTGCTTCGACCACCAGACGCATTTTTATGTCCACCCCCATGAAAATGAGTGCGAGCAAACGCATTTACGTCAAAATCACCTTTGGATCGAAATGAAATTTTGATGATACTTTCTTCTTTATGCTCAATAAATATGACTGCAAATTTTGCGCCTTTTAACGAAAGTCCATAATTGACCAATCCTTCGGTATCTCCTTTTTCAAATCCATGTGCATCCAACTCTTTGTTAGATAAACTGATATAGGCCGTTTTAAAGACTTCTAAAAATCGTAAATTATTCAAGGCACAGCCCAGGAGTTGTAAGCGCCCAAAACTATTGGTGTCATAAACTGCGTTATGAATTTTAGATTTCTCGACGCCAACATCAATTAAATGTGCAATGACTCGGTGAGTGGTACTTGTCGTTAGTGGAAATCGGAACGAGGCTGTATCAGTCATAATGCCTGTGTATAGAGCCTCACCGATGGCAGTGTCGATTAAATCTAAATCCCCCATTTTTTCAATAAAATGATACACCATCTGACAGGTAGAACACATGGTCACATCCGAATACATAAATGCGGCATACGCATCAGGTTGTTGGTGATGATCAATCATTACCTTAATTGCTTTAGAATTTTCGATGGGAATTCCCATCGCACCACAGCGATGTAGCGCATTAAAATCTAAGGTAAAAATTAGATCAGCATCTGAAATCAGTGCATCTGCAACGGCTAATTCTTTTTCGTGAATAACAACCGATTCTGTTCCAGGAATCCATTTAAGGAATTCTGGATAGTCATTAGGAGCAATAACGGTTGCTGAATGCCCAAGTTTTTCAAGGTAATGATAGAGTCCTAAAGTAGATCCCATGGCGTCACCATCGGGGTTTTTATGAGGAACAATGACCACTTTCTTTGGAGTGGATAGTATTTTTTTTAAGTCTAAAATTTCTGCAGTATTCATAGCTAGCGAAGATACAATTTTTTAAAATAGTTGGAAAGTTGATTATCTATAGAAAAACCTTATTTTTGCACAAAAATTATACACACATTATGTCTACTAACAAAACGTTTACAATGCTTAAGCCAGATTCTGTTGAAAAAGGAAATATTGGTGCAATATTAGAAAAAATCACAGCTTCAGGGTTTAGAATCGTAGCTTTGAAATTAACACAACTTACCAATGCAGATGCTGAAGCGTTTTATGCAGTTCATAATGAGCGTCCATTTTTTGGTGAATTGGTCACCTATATGACCCGTGGACCTATCGTAGCAGCGATTCTTGAAAAAGAAAATGCAGTAGAAGATTTTAGAACCTTAATTGGAGCGACAAATCCAGCCGAAGCTGCTGAAGGAACCATCCGAAATATGTTTGCAGATTCTATCAGTGAAAATGCAGTACATGGGAGTGATAGTGATGAAAATGCCGCTATTGAAGGAGCGTTCCATTTTTCAGAAAGAGAGATGTTCTAAGAGAATTCAATCTAAATAACGATTTAAAAGCTGCAAACTCAATTGTGGCTTTTTTTTGTGCTAGTAATTATCTTAAAATTATTTTTGTGATGAGGTTTTTCCCAAGCGCTTCGTTAAGCATACCAATAATTTTATCTTTTCCATAACTGAGCTCTTCCCGTAATACAGAGGAACTCAACTCGACGTAGAGGGTGTCCTTATGAAGCTTAACACTATTGGTATAATTATTCACGCCTGTACCCATCAAATCTCGCCAAGCAGCTTCAACATTGACTTTGTCGAGCCCTTTTTCGAGCTTATTTTCTTTCATAAATGATTTCATCAAATCATCCATTTTGAACGGATCGTTTTGGCGTTTACTCATTAGTCAAAAATTAAAGGTTCATAAGGTTTGTAAGTATAAATAAACCCATCGTTATTACTGATAATTAAACTAGATTCATTGGCCCGAATAATTTCTTCACGAAAGAAAACGGCATTATTGTCATATTGAATCCATAATTGACTCTCATCCACGGAGAGGGTGAATTCAGATTGGTGTTGAGACATCTCAAAAGCACCATCAAATCGTGGGGTTACTTTTTTTCGATACCCAGACAAATCTTCATTCACTTTAAAGTAATCTACTGATCCACTAATTTTAAATTCTTTTACTTTTTTCTGATCTTTAGTCACACTAACAATTTCCCAATAGCCTTCGATAAATGGAATGTAGGTTGTAACATCTGACTTGCAGCTGTTTAGTGAAATGATTAAGAGGAGTGCTAGAAGTTGTTTCACAGTTTGAATATTTGATAAGATTGATGGACGCTTTTAATGGCCTTCTCGGTACGATCGGCATGCGTATCTGAAATAAATAACTGCCCAAAATTTTCGTCATTAACCAATTTGATAATTTGAGCTACGCGTTGTTCATCGAGTTTGTCAAATACATCATCGAGTAGGAGCAGAGGGGTGACCCCACTTTGTGCTTTGATGAAATCAAACTGCGCCAGTTTTAGGGCGATTAAAAACGATTTCTGCTGTCCTTGACTTCCAAATTTCTTAACTGGATAGCCTTTGATTGAAAAATCTAAATCGTCTTTATGAATTCCAACACTTGTATATTGAAGCATTCGATCCTTATTAAGGCTCGTAGCGAACAAGTCTATTAAGGTCGATTCATTCAACTGGCTATTATATATAAGGTCAACATCTTCATTGTTATTACTAATGGCTTTATAACGACTTTTAAAGATCGGTGTAAAGGCCTCTAAAAATAAGTTTCGTTTCTCATGAATATGGTTTCCGTAATCGCTAAGTTGCTCATTGTAAACCTCTAATGTGTCTTTATTAAAGTTATTATTTAATGCAAAATACTTTAGTAAGGCATTTCGCTGTACGAGAATTTTAGAATAGTTTAAAAGCGCTTCTAGGTAGCTTTTATCACTTTGAGAAATGACCCCATCCATAAATTTCCGACGTGTATCACTGCCTTCAATAATCAAATCACGATCGGTTGGTGAGATAATCACTAACGGTAAAAATCCAATATGATCACTAAATCGGTCGTATGCTTTTCCGTTACGCTTGATGATTTTTTTTTGCCCTCTTTTGAGCGAAACAATCACTTTTTCTTCGCGTTCATTTTTTTCATACAACCCATCTACGACAAAAAAATCTTCCTCATGTCTGATGTTTTGAGACGCAATCGGGTTAAAGTAACTTTTCCCAAAGGATAGATGGTAGATAGCGTCTAATATATTTGTTTTACCCACGCCATTAGCACCCACAAAACAATTGATCTTCGCATCAAATTCTACCGAATAAGCATCGAAATTTTTATAGTTTAATAAATTTAATGATTTTAAAATCATGAAAAATTGGTCTTAATTTTTTATTTATCTTCTTGAAGTGGCCTTAAAAAAGATGCTGCAAATTATTGAAAAATAACAAATAATTTGCCTTTT
>TARA_B110000902_G_scaffold52946_1_pt1 | contig 12998 bp, 8 predicted proteins | sample TARA_B110000902 | Tara Oceans TARA_B110000902 (sample SAMEA4398009) | marine metagenome | biome: Polar Biome; feature: [SRF] surface water layer (ENVO:00010504); material: water (ENVO:00002006), including particulate matter (ENVO:01000060) such as... | depth 5 m | reverse complement strand
AAGTAAGCGAGGTAAATTTACTTTCTCATTTCTAAAAGGAATTAACAGACTAAGCTTTTGCTGTTTACTATCTACAGCACTAATTTCTGGTATATCACCCCACAACTTGGCATAGTTATGTAGCAAACCAAGGTAGGCTAGACTTGCGGCTAATACGACAAGTAAGTATACTATCATCTCTTTTGGATAGTACTAATAAGAAGGTAAATGGTTCCGAGTAACCCAGGAAGTATCAGATTGATAAACCAAATACACGTTACTGCTTGCAGGATAGCATAGTCTGCAAGGAAAGCCCCAAACAACATCTGAGACACAACCACTCGTACACCTATATCTGATACTGCCGGCACAGGCACAAGACTTTGCATAAGATAGGCCACCGGCACAAATACTATAGCCGAAAGTGGCAATGCGAAATCCGAAAAAAGCTGCAAAAGCAAGTAAAACTGCACTGCAAATACCACGTATTTTACAAAAGCCACAGCTACTACTTTGGAGTAGAGTTTCTTATCGTATTTCTTGATCAGACTTAAGGCCCTAGCTAGCTTACGAGGCAGTTTTTGCATTATCAAAGGCAGCATTTTTTTCACCCTTACTATGAAGACAACCATGAGTATACATAGGATTCCAACATAGAGTAGCTTAGACCCTTGTATGAATTCGCCGCCAAAATCGGTAAAGAGTATTGCCACCCCTATACACAGAAGGCCTAAGCTATACGTCATTAACACCTGAGCTATGTTGCCCGCTACTGTAGCTATTACAACCTTGATAGGATGCGTTTTTTTGAGCAACAGACCTCGCCCAATATATTCCCCTGTACGTGCTGGAGTAAAATTACTTATCGCCATTCCACCAAGTATAGTGAGGAATGCTCGTGAATTAGACAAGTGTATTTCTCCTGCTATCAGCATTTTAAATTTTTGGGCTTCGGCATTCCAATTGACCAAGGCCAAAAGTACAATACTCGCAAGAACATACGGATAACTAGCCAATCCTGTGAATATATCACCAAACAAATCTCCTTCTAGGGTTTGTAACTGTCGTATGAAAAAGAATACAGACAGGGCACTAAAGATCCATTTCAGTAAGGGGTAGAAACGTTGATATCCTTTTGGTGTATTGGTTTTACTCACGTGTGCAAATGTTATATTGGGTATAGTGTACCTTTGTGCTTACCGTGGCGAAAGATAACAATTACGACAAGATAATACTGGGAATAGACCCTGGGACGAATATAGCAGGGTATGGTATTATTGGGATAACAAATGATACTATGACCCTCATTAGTATGGGCATATTTGATATGCGTAAGGAGAAAAATCACGCTATGAAGTTGCAAAGCATATTTGACCAATGTACTAAGCTCATAGACACTTACCTTCCAGATGAAGTAGCTCTAGAAGCTCCTTTTATGGGCAAAAACCCGCAAAGCATGCTAAAACTAGGAAGAGCACAGGGTGTGAGTATGGCTGCTGCACTCAATAGGAAACTACCCGTCTTTGAATACGCTCCAAAGCGGGTAAAACAAAGTGTAACGGGTCGCGGTACGGCAAGTAAAGAGCAGGTTGCTGGCATGGTGCAAACTCTGCTAGGTCTGAAAACCAATCACTCTAAATTAGATGCTACTGATGCAGCAGCTGTGGCTATATGCCATTATTTTATGTATAAACCGGGAATGGAGCAGTCTGACGAGCATCATAGTGGGTGGGGTAGCTTCCTAGCCAAGAATCCCGACAAATTACGTTAGCAGCTACCTATCTATTGAACGACTGTGCTATCTGCTCAGAAAGCTCTATCATTCTTTCTTCACTCACCTTTATTTTAGGGCTAGCAAAATTGATGTCTGCTACACTATTGATAGGGACTAAATGAATGTGTGTGTGGGGTACTTCTAGGCCTATGACTGCTACTCCTACTCTAGTGCATGGCACAACTGCTTCTACTGCCTTTGCCACTTTCTTCGCAAATACATGCAACCGAGCAAGTGTATCATCCTCCAAATCGAATATATAATCAACGGGCTCTTTTGTGATAACTAAGGTATGTCCTTCTTTAAGTGGAAATACATCTAAAAATGCAAGAAAATCCTCTGTTTCAGCAATCTTGTAACTCGGTATTTCACCTGCTACAATTTTCTCAAAAATGGTCATGGCAGGCTTACTTCTAAGACCTCAAACTGAATTACTCCAGCAGGTACGCTTATTTCTGCTATTTCACCAATTTTCTTGCCCATTAGTCCTTCACCTATAGGAGATTTTACGGAAATCTTACCTTCTCTAAGATTAGCCTCGCTCTCTCCTACTATATAGTAAATGACTTCTTTGTTAAACTTCTTATTCAGTAAGCGGACTTTTGTTTGAATATTTACCTTACTAATATCTAGGTCTTTCGGGTCTATGACTCTAGAACTCGCCCTCATGTTTTTGAGTTTTGATATTTTCATCTCCAGTAGACCTTGAGCCTCTTTGGCTGCGTCATACTCTGCATTCTCTGAAAGATCTCCTTTGTCTCTAGCGTCTGCTATTTGACCCGTAATACGCTTACGCTCTACTTTTTCCAAGTGAGCTATGTTATTATTAAGATCATCATAACCTTGCTGTGATACGTAATTTATAGACATACTATTTCTGTGCTAATATATAAAAAAACAATGTTGCATCTCTAAGAGAAATGCAACATTGCAAAGTTAGTGCTTTATGTTAAATACGATTACTCGCCAATATTTAGCCTTACGCCAAACGTGTGCGAACCTCCAAATGGATTGGAGTGACGGTATGAATAGTCTAACCCAAAAGTAGTTTCGGAGTCTTTACGTACAGGAACTTCAAACGTAAAACCACCCATTATACCCGTAAATGCATTGGTACGTGTTTCATAGTTGAGTATCCCGTTCTCATAAGCATATGCAGTACGCAGCTGAAACATCTCTTTGTAGCTATACTCTGTACCCAATGTAAACTGGTTGGCAGAGAAAGCATTGTTGGTAAATGTAAATGCTGGTGTCAAGCGATGAAAATACGTCTCATCGTTGTCATCTAATCTCAAGTCATAGGATGCACTTATGTTTACTAACGTAGGCAGATTGAATTTTGCAGCTCTTTTACTGATTGTATACTCCACCTCATTATCCGGGTTTTCATATTTGTCAGAAAGACCGTCACCAGCATACCTAGCATCAGGACCAATATTCTTTAAAGACACACCAAATTTGATATCGTTCTTTTTGATTTTTTCGTCTTTTCTGAATGTGGTTATATACTGTATACCTGCATCTATCGCAATACCTTGAGCTTTTGCGTTAGTAATAGACTCAGAAAACACCTTGAAACCAATACCGCCTGATATCTCTTGCGTAAAACGCTTTGAATACCCCGCTGTAATATTTGTGAAACGCGGCTTGTATGTTCCTATTCCTCCGTCTGGTTGCTCAGTAGTGGTGATAGGAATCTCTCCTATATCATAACTCATTATACTGATGCCAAGAGCTCCTCCTCCTACATTTTGTGAAAAACCAAAGGTGTTGATATTAATATCTGTCCCCATAAGCCAAGACGTACGCGAAAATATTATTTCTGTATTGTCGGTATATGCAAGACCACCAATGTTATTATAGAGTGACTCTAATCCTTTGGTGCTACTTACTGCAGCCCATCCCCAACCAGAGCTTCTACCCCAGCCGTTTATGTTTAGTTGCGTTGCTCCTGCTTGACCAATCCTATCAGGATTGCCAGCAAAAACAGACGATGCAGCCGATAGTATGATTGATAATATAATTACTTTTTTCATTACTTTCTTTCTTTTAATTATTGATTAGTAGTCCTAGAACGAGTCAAGGTCAAGCTCTCTCATTACTCCCATCCATTTTAACACTTTTTCTCCAAGTTCATCTGCATCTATATGTATAAGATACAAACCACTCGCAACCGGTACACCTGCATTATTTTGCAGATTCCAATCCACAAACGTTGTTTCATCATCCTTGTCTATCCTTCTTACAAGTGACCCGTCTAATGTATAAATAGAAATCTGAACCTTTTGAGGTAAGTTAGTAAACTTCACACGATTATCAATTGGACTACCTTCGTAACCAGAGTAAGCGTAATACGGGTTTGGTACAATGTTGGCTAAATCTAAAGCCTCTTTACCGTTTTCTACAGTTACATCATTGAAAATATCATCCGTACTGAATTTAAACTTCGGTAACCCTGCGTTTTCAGCAGCACCATTTCTACCATACGGTTTGCCAATTCGAAGTCTAATCTTCATCTCATTTGGCGGTACAGGAATGCCGTCTTCATCTTCTACTAGCGACTTACCTAGAGCCATATAGGCAGGAATTACCCAATCACAATTTTGATAGACTTTGGATAACTCACGCAACCTATTGGTAGGAGTAACACCACTAAATATCGCATGATATGCCTCACCCTTATCGTACGTAGGTAGTTTAGGATGTATACCTGCTGCTATACCTTGGTGAGAACCCATTACATATATGAAGTGTCTCCCTCCAAAACTTGGGTAACCTGAGTTAGGGAAACCAGTATTGTCCGTAGGATTCCATTTCATATCACGGCCGTTTTCACTTCTTTGGTATGAATCTTCTCCTACGATAATATTTAGTCTTTCACCAGTATTTACGTTGATAGCATAACCAGGGAAGATGGTCTTACCTGCTTTGAGCGTAACACCACCGTAAGTGAGTGTTCCTTTTCTCATGTCAAACTTCTCGGCTTTCCCTTCATTCAATCCTGGATCTTCACCTGTTTCTATCATTACACACTCCGACCATTTCGATTTATCTGGAGTAAGTACTATATCTACACTACTGATATTTTCTAGACCAATACCCTGCATCGCTTGATAGCCAAATGTAAATGGCTGTACGAGTTCAGCAGTTCTTTCCGAAGCATTTGATCTGAGGGTATTAGAAGTAAGTCTGTTAGGAGCAATACGTCCATCCCAAATTTTTTCATAAACACCATTTCTATCGAGTGCTCTTCCACCGGAAGAGAAATCGTGCCATGATGGATCATTGAATGATGGCTGACCTTGAACACCTGATCGAATCCAATCGAACACACCAAACTGTCTTGACTCAGAAGCATCATTATCTGAAACAGCAGTAAGCCATTCATTACTTGGGTCAGCAAACTCTACAGTCCAATTAATCAAACCGTTTTCGTCAAACTCTTGCGAATTGACTCCTGGATCTGCCACCTGCTCTATCGTAACAGCAAGTCCCCAATCAAATATTTTCTGCCCTGTAGTAGACTCTAATATCACTTGTTCATTTCTGTAATCTAAGGTCGTATCTGCGAATATTGTATCATTGGGAAGTTTTACAAGTATCCAAGTAGTTCCGCTAGCAGCTAAACTGTCATCGTTTCCTCCTACAGAACCCGCAGTCTTCGGTACTAATGATAATTCAAACTCACCAAGAGGCACTTTCAATGGATCTATAACGCTAATATTAACCGGTCCCATTCCATTTTCGTATTTTGGATTTGGAGCTACATTGTTGGTCATTATCTCGTCGATTGTACTTTGCGTAAATTCGAGCTCGTTATCACCGTTTCCTTTTCCAGCTAATCTTACTAGTTCTGGTCCATCTCCGTAAACAGAAGGCACACTAGAGCCACTAAATCTAGGTTCTAGTTTATGCGGTATAGCAGAGAATTTCTTCACTTTACGCCCTTCTAAGTACAAGTCTCTTGCTGCGTCTGCAGATGCATAAGAGAGTACTATATAATCATACGTTTTGAAATTGACAAGCGTCTTATCAGAACCCGTTGCAAACTCATCTTCTGTAATTCTAACGGTATGTCTAAGACCTCCGTTATTGGAACGAACACGTAATTTAAGTACATCTTCATCTACATCTACGTCGTACTCCTCTTCGAACAAGTCTAGGAAGCCATCATCTAAATCACACTGAAATACTTCTCTTGCCTTACCCAAGTCATCTAGGTCTGACAAACTAACAGAAGCATTTTTCAATTGATACACTCTATACCCTTGAAACTTGTAGTTCTCTACCATACCCCTATCATTGAATACAGAGTCACTATACAACTCTACTCTATCATTATCAGTGCCTCCAAAAGAGAATACCAATTGACGATCTTGCTCGTGCACTTCTACTTCAGGAGCATCTGGTCCGTCAATGAGATCAAAACAAGAATTGAATAAATCTTGAGCTTTTCTACTTGCTTGCTTTAATAGTCTAAGTGAACCATCTGCACCACCAAAATCAGTACGTGCCCATACTACACCTACTGTAAGTCGTTGTACAGCACCTGGCTCCAATATAAATGGACCAGAAGACTGAATAAAACGCCTATCTGCAGGAGAGTTTCCTGCTTCTTTCTCATTCCAGTTTTCGTTAGGATGAGCAGGATCTGTATCAAATGGGAACATATAGTCTGCAGGTGTACCATCCGTACCAGTGATTCCATCACCACCAAACTGAATATCTGTACCTGTTCTCCACTTACCTCTTAGGTAATTATAAAAATCTGTTGCCAGGAGTGGATTACCATTAATTGAGTTTGCATTGTTATTGTAGTATACAAACTTCGACATTCCCAATTCCTCTGTTATGCCGTTATTTGTGACTATTGGACCTTCAAAAAAGTCAACTCCAATAGACGGAGGATTAAGACCATAGCCCAATACACCCTCATCATTGTCATCACCATTGTAGCAAAAACCTAAAGAGAGACCTACATCACAACCTACATAATCATCTGAGAAATTTCCTAAATCTGCATCTACCCATTGGCCAAAGTACGTATTGTCTAAGTTAGCAGCTCCTCTATTGATAAGACGGGTTGTATAAAACGTCATATCATTTATTTCGTCGTTTGTAGAGAAAGCAAATGCAGTTGTTTGCATTTCAATTCCTATTGCCTCACCTTGGGTCTCTGAGTGAATATTCCCTCTATCATTGTATATCCACCATAGCATTTGATCGGGCTGATCTTCTGCCGCATTTTCTTGCACTATTCCTTTACATTCATTTTGCAGTACAGGGTAGTCACCTCCTTGTGGATCGTAGATTCCATTCTTATTTAAATCGCGATATGGAGCGTACTCACCTGGCCAGCTTTGTATATCTGGATCTACCGTTCCGTTAAAATTATTAGCGTGATCTATTATTGCAGATCCATCCACTTTGTAGATATCATCCCAAATATCACACTGATCTTTACTTGTATTTCCGGTAGCAGGATCTAGTGGTCCTGGCCAAAAATCTGAACCACGCTGACGGTACGTCATTGCAGCAAGCTTTAGATTACCAGAAGCATCTTCTCCACCTATCCATATAGCTCCAGAAAACAAACTGTGCTTTCTTACCTCATTTGTTTCTGAAGGCAGCTTAGGTATCTCATACTTAGCGTTATTCAAATCCCACCACATATCACCACCATTTAGTATTTTGGTACGTACGTTGTTTATGTCTAAATCTGCACTTTGACTTGCTGGATCACAGTCTGAACCGAACTTCATTCTGGTATTTAATTGACCATCACGCGTAGTTCTTCTCTCTTCTGTGTCTATATTCTCTTTCGCAAATACGGCTACTGTACTAAACAGTACGGCAATCAGCATTAAATTTCTCATTTCTCTTTTCATATCTTCTATTCTTTGTGCTGCGTTGTTCTTCTGAATATTATTTCTAGAAATATACTCTTACTCCTAATCTCGTTAATCTTGGGATACTATAAAAATAGGGATTTTCAACTTTAGCATTATACAAAGCTACATACGACTGCGTGTTCACTTCATTGTTTGCTTCTTGGCTACCTTGTGGTGAACTTAACCATCCGTCGTTATTTGACAATCTTGAGAAACCGTATACGTTTTCAATATTTTGAGTATTAAATAAATTTTGAACCCATAAGAAAACCTGCACTTCTGTAGTTTGTCTTCTAAAATCGTCTTTTGCGTGTTTCTTTTTGATGCTAAAGTTCTTATTGAAATTAGCGTCTACTTTGAACTGCCAAGGCAATCTAGAACCAAATGGGTTACCATCTAATTGTTGTCTTTGTGCGGTACCTACAGATGCACTTGCAACTGGATTAATATAAGCACTATATGGCTCACCAGACTTAGTAGAAATAATAAAATTAGCTCCTGCGTTTTCAAACACCTTTTTGTCAAACCAAATAGGACCGGTATAGTCTGTACCCGACTTAAATCGGTAATCCAATATGGCAGATATCTGGTGACGAATATCACGCTCCGTTGGATACAATGATCGTAGATTTGGCAAACCTGCCTGTATAAGAGATGCTGCTGAGTTTACGTTTGAACCCGTACCGTCTGCAAAAAGCAATGAATAGTTTAATGCTAACGAGGTTCTTCCCTCTCCTCTTAGCTCGTATTCCGCTCTAAAGTTTTTGATTGTTTCAAAATCTAAATTTTGATATGAGTTATATGAGATAGGCCATGCTTGATTAATTCTTACTAGTGCATAATCTCCGCTGGTCTCTCTATATGCGGCAATTAGGCTAAGTGCTGAGTTTCTACTCAAGGTTTGCTTAAACCCTATTTCATAACTTGTAGTTACCCTTGGTTGCAAGTTCGCATTGGGCAATACACTTCCTTGGTTTGTCTCCAAATAGGCATATCTGTTGATAGGTGCGAAAATCGCTCCATTCTGTGGTCTCTGAGCCAATTTATCATAGTTGGCAAAGAACTGTGCATCCGAGTTGATAGGAAATGAGAACCATATACGTGGAAGTACATTTATTACTGGCTTATAATCTTCGAATGCATCCAAATCTAATTCGCCATCGGTTTCTACCAAATAGGGTTGAATTCTACCACTCCTTGTAGACTGTGTAATCAAGTCCGGGTTACCCAATTCAGATCCGTCTGATCCGTACCAAGTATTACCGTCTCTATAGCCTACTATCTCTGATGGATTTTCCATGTCATCTACATACACTACATAATCGTCTCCAATATTCGTGGGGACACTGTAGCTTGTTAGAAGCGTATTATCTAGGCTTGTCAACTCACCAGCAGAGTAAGTTGGGAATAGTGAATACTGATCTTTAAGACCCACTTGATTTGCGTCATAACGCTCTACACGTAGCCCTAATCGAAGTACAAGGTCTTTGAACTGGAACTTGTCTTGTAACCACAAGGCACTATAAACAGGAGCAAATGAACCAATACCTTTTTCAAGATCATCGTTCACAAAGTCACCAAAAGAAAATGCCTTTCTTGTTCTATTGCCTAAGTAGTCATAACCAAAATAACCTACAATAGAGTTACCATTATTCCATAGATCATCAGCACCGAATAAGTCAAGGCTAAATGTACTTGGGTCCAAGCTATTTACGTCTATAAAAGATGTTTCTGTTATTAATTTACCGTTTGCATCTCTGTAACCATCGTTTATAAGTTTTGCACGCAGTCTTTCATCAAATACTTTTTGCTGGTCCTTGTCTACACGTACGTTATAATTTACGGTATCTGTAAATATACCGTTTTGGTCATACGAGTGAACACCTCCAATAATATACCCATTTTCGTCTACTTGGTCTAATGCAGATATATGACCGTTAGTCAACTGAGGCATCAGAGTCCATAGGTTGGATGCCCCTAAATTCCAGCTACTAAATAGCGTTTGTTCAAAATACATCCCAAATTGCAAATCGTGTGTATTCTCTAAGTTCAATATAGCTTCTCCTTGTGCATACGCTGCTATACGCTCGTTTTGAGACTTAGAATAGCCTCCAGCCCCAGAACCAGGATTGCTCCACAGTGAGTAAGTAAGACCTGGAGAAAATCCATTTAAAAGCCCTAAGCTCTGCTGCACTTGAGCTGAATTAGCAACAGGATTATTAGAATTTTCAAAGAAATTAAAAACACTCTGCGTATATGAAGCTCTTTGTGGATTCTTGTCACTTGCATCAAATGTAAGATTTCGACTACCTGAACCCGTAAGGTTAAAATACGATTGACGTGTAACTGTATCTCCATTTTGATCGATATGTAGTGTGGGGTCATTTACAAACTCATACGTAGGTTCTCTATTTTGAGTAAACTTACCAATGTATCCATAATCAAAAAAATTGTCTCCATGAAGCGGATTTACCGTTTCACTCCAATTGCTTTGATAATCTAGTCTGATATTATAAAAGGCATCTGAAAACAGCGATTTCTTTTTCTCTTTATCTGCTTCAGATGTACTTCCTAGACGTTGTGTGAATTTCACATACGTTCGTAAGGTTTGACTAGTTGAGTTGGAGTACTCTCTAAAGTTTATTAAACTCTGGGTGTAGTTAAAGTTATTTCCTTGACCTTGGTTAAATGAACCAAACACAGTGATACTTGAATTCTTGTTTGGTAAAAATTCTAGCTTACCTTGAACATTACCTACCAATCTTGCTACATTCTTTCGTGCCTGATTCTGTTCCAAATCATCTTCTGTAAGAAGTAAAGACCTGTATACGAAACCGGGGCCATTTGGGTTTTCAATGATTGGATTTTTTTCCAAATCATCAAGAACATCTTCTTTAACACTATAAAAGCCTCCATACCCTGGACTCGCATCCTGAGTCAAGTTGAAATTGGTGGCTAGCTGATAGCCTAAAGCCACGTATTCTTTATCTCCACCACCTTTGTTTTTGATCCAAAGTGGACCAACTGCAGAAAACTCTGCTTGGTTAAAGTGATATGGATCAAATGGACTAGACGAGATAAGCTCAAAACTTCTGCTTACAAAACGCGAAGGACCTTTTGTGGTAATACTAATAGCTCCCCCTGTAAAATCACCATATTGTGCTGGAATACCCGATTGAATAATATCTATTTGCCCTTGAGCAGATTGTGGCACACTACTGCTACCCACTACGCGTACACCATCTACGAAGTATGCCGTAGCGTCTGTTCTACTACCCAAGAAGGATATACCACCACCGCTTGTTTGATTGGCTCCAGAGGTAGTCCCTGCTATTGCATTCAAATTACGTGTCGGCAATTTTGCTATATCTCCACTGCTTAGTGTTTTGGAGTTTTTATCTTTCTCAATCAATGGCTTGCCTGCTCGAACAACTACAGGTCCTAGTTGTTCGCCATCTGCCCCAGTTTTCTGAGCCATTTCTATATTGATATATTTCGTACTGTTAGAACTTACTTCTACATCCGTTACTTTTTTATCTGAGTAATCGAGGTACGTAACTGTTACGCTATACGTTCCTGGATCTAGTGCATTCACTACATATTTTCCATTCTCATCTGTATATGCACCGCCTTTTCGTATACCATCTTTTTCGATGATAATGGTAGCGTATGCTATTGGAGCCTTTGTTTTTGAATCAGAAACTTTACCCTGCAATTTTCCAAAATTGGACTGGGCGAATGCTGCTGAAACAAAAATACAAGCTAATAAAACTGTAAGTGTTCTTTTCATATACTTTGCTTTTTACACGTTAATTCGTACTTCAATATTTGCTATAATATTGCAATAATTCAAATTAAATTTATCCAAGGATGAGTTTGAGTTCACAAATGGTTAAATATTCATCCATTTCAACACCTTTTCTCCTAGTACTTCGGCTAACTTTCTGTAAGAGTCTTTGGTGAGGCCTCCAATGTGCGGAGTCAATACAACTCTTTGATTACTAGACAGATATTTAATTTCTATTTGCTGTTCGGGTGTGAGATTATCCAGCTTTTCGTTGGGTAAAACATCCAATCCTGCACCTGCTATTTTTTTTGTTTCTAAACCACGTATTAAATTAGAAATATTTACTACCTCTCCTCTCGATAAATTTAGTATGTAAAATGGTTTTTTCATCTCTTCTACAAACTTTGCATTTATCATTTCTCTAGAATATTCATTGAGTGGAACATGAAGACTTACTATATCTGCCTCCTTTTGTAGCACTTCGAGCGTAACTTCTTGTACACTCTCACTTCCGTATCCTGATACAAACTTATCATACGCCAATACCCTACAACCAAAAGGAGCCAAAACCTCGGCAAGCCTAGATCCTACATGGCCGTAGCCAATGATTCCAACCGTTAGGTTTTGTAACTCTACGCCTTGATTGCCTTTCCGATCCCAAATCCCTGCAGCTACTTCTGCGGAAGCCTTAGGCACATTGGCAAGCAAACTGAGTAACATTCCCATAGTTTGCTCAGCTACCGCATTTCGGTTGCCCTCAGGAGCATTTTCACATACAATTCCTCTACTCTCTGCATAGGCCACATCTATATTGTCCATACCTGACCCAAGCCTCCCAATGTATTGCAATTTTGGGGCTTGGTCTATCCACACTTTGCTCAATGTAAGCTTACTTCTCATAATAAGTACCGTGGCACTTTTTAGTGCTTTAGCAAGCTGAAAATCAGTAATGTCTGGCTTGTAGACAACCACTTCATTTTGAAGTAGGTCTAAGAGCACTGGGTGCACATGGTCTATGATGAGTATATGGTGCTTTGAACGCATATTAGTTCCTTATCTGCAAAGATGTATTTTCCCTTTGAATGACCTACGTTCAACTCAAAAACTAGTTCTAACGGTGAGGGTCAACATTCGAGGCGATCCAAAATTACCTGGATTGTTTTGTTTCAAGCTGTAGTAATTGGCAAATGAACGAGCATTTAGTTCATTCCTGAGTTGTTGCTGACCTTGGGCAGATGCCAAATAACCATCATTATCTGCTTGTGAGGAGTACGCATATACATTGTAAACATTTAAAATGTTCAATACATTAAGAGCATTGAGTTGTATTACAACAGGTTTTTGTTTTACTAATAGTCGTTTACTAATGCTGAGGTCTACGGTATAGTTCCAAGGCATTCTAGAACCAAAAGGATTTCCTTCTATCTGGCTTCTACTCACAGTGCCCAAGCTAAGTGCTTCTGGTACGGCCACGGCATAGGCTGTATACGGTGTGCCCGATAATGTATTCGCAAAAATATTTACATTCATACCCCGAAAAACTCCTCGTGCTCTTCGAATGAAGCTA
>TARA_B110000902_G_scaffold204937_1_pt1 | contig 13013 bp, 13 predicted proteins | sample TARA_B110000902 | Tara Oceans TARA_B110000902 (sample SAMEA4398009) | marine metagenome | biome: Polar Biome; feature: [SRF] surface water layer (ENVO:00010504); material: water (ENVO:00002006), including particulate matter (ENVO:01000060) such as... | depth 5 m | reverse complement strand
AATTTATAACTTACCCATCATCCTACCCATCTAAAGTAAATGTGGTCACTTACCATTAATCCTGGGGTATTTAATAGTCACGGGGGGTAGGGACCAAGGGGGGGCGCCCCCCACCCCCATCCTATATGTATTCCGTTTATAGCAACCTCAAAAAATCCAATTACCAATATTATTTGTATCAAGCTGTCTCAAATGATGTTTGATAAGAGGGCAGTAAATTTAACAAACTAGTGAAAAATTAGGACCTAATTATATAGACCATACCCCGGGGGAACACCCCGTTTTGCGGGTTAGGAGTTCCTAATATTCTAGTAATATGAGTTTGGACGAGGGGATTGGGTATTTTAGCTGAAACTTAAAGCCAGACAGACTTAAAAACAAAAACGCGGTGCCGCTCTCATTGAGTGGTTCCAAATCTGCGCTTCATAGGTTTGTATGATTGTTGTACTTTGAGAGGTGATAGACTTTGTCTGACAATACCCTCGCCAAGATGCAATGACTTGGATCTCTGGCTTTACTACTAGATTTGTATGATCAGGGTACTTTGAGACGGGTTAGACTTTGTCTGACAGCACCTTTTGTTTTATCATTCAGAAAAATTGGGGGGCACCCAATGTGACGTCAAGTTTGTCTGACAATGCCGTCTCCTGGTGCTTTTCTCAAGACGGGCCTGTTAAAAAAGAGACCCCGGTTTATTTGGCCGGGATCTCTAGAGTTATCTGAGTATTATTTGGATGCTTCGAGGATCGCATTCACTAGCTTGTCACCGTTTGCTTTGATGAACGCTTCCCAAACAGGCTTTACCGCCTCTTGGAACGCCGCGCCGTCAACGTCACGGTTGACCGTCATGCCGTCTGCTTCGAGTGCCGCAATCATATCATCTTCTTTTGCGATACTTAGCTCGCGCTGCATTGCAACGGCTTCAGCAGAAACCCCAAGAACAATCGCTTGCTCATCTGCGCTCAGGCCTTCAAAAGCGCCATTGTTCATAGCAAGAGCCAGCGGTGAATAGGCGTGCTGTGTCATGCTAAGGTAGTCTTGAACCTCGTAGAACTTGAACGACAAGGTAACGCCAATCGGGTGATCCTGCGCGTCAACAACGCCTGTTTCCAAAGCAGTATAAAGTTCAGCAACAGGGATTTGTTGGGGGTTCGCACCCAGTGCTGCAAACATATTGTTCAACGCGATGGAGTTGTTTACGCGCATCTGCAAACCTTTAACATCAGCGGGCACCTTGATCGGGCCGCGGTTATTTGTCATGTTACGATAGCCGTTTTCAGGAAAACCAAGCCCCCTAAGCCCAAATTCACCCATCTGGTCCAAAACGCCTTGCCCAACAGAGCCATCCAGAACCTGATACGCAGATTCACGTGTCGGAAACATGAATGGCAGAGTGAATGCAGCTGATTCAGGCATAAGCCCAGAATAGTTGTTCAAGCCGACCATTGCGATATCGATGATACCAGAGCGGATACCGTCGATCATCTGCGCGTCATTGCCCAATTGGCCAGATGGGAACAGGTTGACGATGACATTGCCGTCTGTGCGAGACTCGACCTGTTCTTTAAAAAACAATGACATTGATTGCTGCAGATCGGATTCCGGCGCTGCGTGCGCCAGTTTCAACGTGGTTTCAGCCGAGGCAAATGTCGCGCCAAGAACCATAGTGCTCGCAAGTAGCATATTTTTCATATAAAATTTCATTTTTTTGTTTCTCCAGTGTTTAAATTAACCAATGATAGCCTTCATCGGCACGATAATGATGTTTGGGAATGCTATAAATAGCCCCAAAAGCACCAAATAAGCGGCTAGAAAGGGTGAGACTCCTTTTACAGCCTTGGACATCGGCACGCGGCCGACTCCACAAACTACATTCAGAACATTACCAACGGGCGGCGTAATCAATCCGATGGAACAATTAATTATAAACATCAACCCGAAATAGACCGGATCGATCCCCGCCAATTTGATGACAGGCATCAGCAGCGGCACAAGGATCAGCACAGTAGGAGCAAGATCCATAACCATGCCTACAGCCAGAACTAGAAGCATTATCACAAGCATCAATGTGCGAGGATTATCGATAAGTGGTTCAAGCAGGGCAGCAAGTTGTTGTGGTAATTGAGCTACGGTAATCAACCATGCTGCAACCATGGCACAGCCAACCAGAAACATGACCATTGCTGTTGCACGCCCAGCATTTTTAAGCACTAAATATAGCTTAATCCACGTCATCTCACGGTAAATAAACGTGGAAATAAAGAGCGCATAAACTGCGGCGACAACAGCAGCCTCTGTGGGGGTGAATACGCCAAATCTGATACCACCAATTATCATAATCGGCATCATAAGTGCCCAAATACCGTCCTTGAGGGCGGCCATTTTTTCAGCTACGGGAGCTTTGGAGGCAACTGGTAGATCCTCGTTACGCACAAGAACAGACCAAACAATTACTAAAGTCAAACCCATCAATAGGCCCGGAACAATACCGCCCAAGAACAAGTCCTTGATCGAAATTCCGCCTGCTACACCAACTAAGATCAGCGGTAACGAGGGTGGAATAACCGGGGCTATGATGCCACCAGAAGCTAGCAGACCCATAGAACGTCCCTCCGGATAACCGGCCTGCTTCATCATTGGATAAAGAATACTGACCAATGCGGCGGCATCAGCGACAGCCGATCCTGATAGACCTGCCAGTAAGACAGAAGTGAAAATCGCTACGTATCCCAAGCCACCTTTGCGGTGACCTACAAATGTCGTCGCCATCCGCACAATGCGCGCCGAGAGGCCTCCTACGGACATGACTTCGCCTGCGACGAGGAAGAACGGGATCGCCAGAAGCGGAAAACTATCCACACCATTAATTAGTGACTGTGCAACAATATCAACTCTGAACGAATCCATGTAAAACATGAGTGCGATTGACGATAGCAACAGTGCGAACGCGACGGGCAATCGAAGCATAATAGCAAAGAGCAAAACGCTGAGAAAAATTGCGAGTGTCATTTTGTGGGTTCATCTTCTGTTGCAAACGCATCAGGATTAAATATCCGAATGACCGCCACAAAGGCCATTAAACCACCTGATATGAAGCCAGACGCATAAAAAAGCCCTGACGGGAGGCCGGTAAGTTGTGAGATGTTATTCCAATTGGCCATCATTTGGCGGAATGAACCCCAAAATAGCATGCCCACAGCAAACAGGATAATTGCCCAACCAAGGCGTCGCAGAAATGGCACAGCTCGTGGGAAGAAAACGTCTGAAATTTCAGTCACAGCGAGATGTTCATCACGTCGCAACACCACTACTGCGCCCAGCATGACAACCCAAACAAAGCACATGCGTGACAGTTCTACCGAAGGGCGTAAGCTTGAGGAAAAGCCGTAACGCAACACGACATTGGTGAACACAAGTGCGATCATGGTAACCATTAAAAGCGCCATGATGGCTTCAATGGAGTTCCATAATTTTTCGACAATTATTTTCATGCGCTCCTTTCAAAGTAATCTGCCATAGTCTAAATTAAACGCCAGATGCGAAAGACTATTCGTTTTAATCGGAGGTACCGTTAACTCCGAATAAATGTTATCGTTAACATTTATAAATTAAGAAGTAGCATTGGCAATGATTATTTGTCAATGTATAAATGTTATCGTTAACATTTATACATTGAGTCAGTATTGGCAATGATTACCTTTTAATTATCCTTGAATTTAATTTTGCAAAATAAAAAACGCCTCATCGCCATAACCACTAATCCAGTTAAATTGGTTGCTGTGAAATCAGTGTAAGGACATCAAGTACAATACCGTCTCTCGTCTTAGTCAATTATAATGCCGAGATGCAGCTATTGGCCGATGGCTATTTGATGTTGTTCTTTGTATGTTATTCTGCCCATGGTCCGTGACAGCCAACTCCACCATCCAATCGTGAAAAACTGTGGCGGCCAAAGTAGTCACGCTGGCCTTGTATCATGTTAGCCGTGCCACGGGATGTACGCATGGCATCAAAATAGGCGATACTTGACGCTAGGGCAGGCATCGCGATTCCGTGGAGCGTGCCCACAGCAACAATCTGGCGAAGGGCCATGTGATGCGCTTTTAGCAGATCGGCAAAAGCAGGCGCCTGCATCAAATTACGGTCAGGATTTCTGGTAAGAGCCGTTGCCATGTCGTCGAGCATCGATGAACGAATAATGCACCCTGCTCGCCAAACGCGCGCTATTTTGGGAAGAGGCAGAGCCCAGTCGTAATCGCTTGATGCTGCATTGATCATAGCGAATCCTTGCGCATAGCTAAGGATTTTTCCAGCAATTAGGCCGGTTTCAAGCTGATCAATACTGAGCTGATCTGTCCCTATAGCAACCGGAGCTGCGCCAAATATTGCTTCGCCTTCAGCGCGCTCTTTGCGTTGAGATGACAGATTGCGGGCCACTACGGCAGCTTCGATTCCAGGAATTGGTGAAGTGAGGTGCTGAGCTTCTATTGCGGTCCAGCGCCCTGTGCCTTTCTGCCCGGCGGCATCAACGATTATGTCCAGAAGTGGCCCGTTGGATTTTGAGTCAAATGCGTTGGCGACCTTGCCAGAAATTTCGATGAGGTAGGACTGTAGTGGGCCTTTGTTCCAACGTGCAAATACAGAGCCGATGTCGGGGGCTGACATGCCAAATCCGTCGCGCATAACTCCATAGACTTCGGCAATCATCTGCATGTCAGCGTATTCAATCCCATTGTGCACGGCTTTGACGAAGTGGCCTGCGCCCGCTTTACCCATCCACGTGGCGCATGGAGTACCCTTATGTTTAGCACTGATTGCTTTGAGAATATGGGCTACACGGTCCCAGTACGTTTTTTCGCCGCCGCCCATGATGGATGGGCCAAAACGTGCACCTTCTTCACCTCCCGACACACCGATACCTAGGAAGGGACCTTGGGCCTCATTCGCGCGGCGATTAGTGTCATGAAACAGCGCGTTACCAGCGTCGATGATCAGATCATCGTCATCCAGCAAGGGGCGCAGGGCATTAATTTGATCGTCGACGGGTTGTCCGGCCGGCACCATTAGAATAATGGCCCTCGGTGTCGCGATTGCCGCGACGAGGTCTTCGAGTGTTTCGGTGCCTGTTATCCGTGGGGCGAGGTCGCCGGCGTTTTCGACAAAATCATTGGTGATGGATCTGGTACGGTTCCAGACCGCGATATCAAAGCCATTGTCGGCGATGTTGGACGCAAGAGCAGCCCCCATAGTGCCTAAGCCGATGAGCCCGATTTGTGCATTTGTCATAAGTTTTCCAATCCGTTAGTGCCTAATAATATGCTAAGATGTTGGTGATCACTGCTATTTCGAGCTCATGGCTGACCTGTTCGCCAAAAAAGTTGTTCAAAACATAAAAGTTAAAGGCAGTATCAATGGCTTCAAAAAAAAGATATTTGTGTTTTTCATCCTAATCTGCGCAAAATGTTATCGATAACTAAATGTGCCATCAAACCAAAAGGACGTCAATATGAAAGCAATTATGGACATAAAAGTGCATTTACACCAAGGCGTGATTGGAGCGCTGGCATGAAAATTGCTGTTCTTGGTACGGGATTGATGGGGGCACCTATGGCCCGCCGATTGGCGGCTGTGCATGACGTGGCGGTCTGGAACCGTAGCCCCAAGAAGGCTAATGCGCTTAGGGATGTTTGCGCTGTTGGTGCAACACCGCAAGCTGCGGTGACCGGCGCAGATTGCGTCATCATGATGTTGATGGACGGTCTTGCAACACGTTCGGTTTTAGACAATGCGACAATGGCGACGATTGGTCATAGGGGCTTAATTATTGATATGGGTTCGGTTGACCCTGACACTGATCGCGATCTAGCACTACAAGCTTTGCGCCATGGATTAGACTACCTTGATGCACCTGTGTCTGGCGGAGTTGCGGGTGCCAAGGCTGGTAGTCTTGCCATTTTGGTAGGCGGATCTGAGGCGACATTTGCGCGTGCTGCCCCAGTGTTTAATGTGTTGGGTCGAGCGAAGCTTTTGGGGGACCTTGGGGCTGGTCAGGTTGCGAAATTGGCAAATCAGTTAATTGTTGCAACCACAATTGGCGCCGTAGCCGAGGCGATGAAACTGGCCGAGGCAGGCGGATGTGATCCTGCCGCCCTGCGTGACGCCCTGCGCGGTGGTTTCGCTGATAGCCGTATTTTGGATTTGCATGGCTTGCGCATGGTTGAAGGAAACTTTACGCCCGGTGGCCGCTCAGTCGCGCAGCTTAAGGATTTGGATAACGCGATAGCCTTGGCACATGCGAATAGCCTGTCATTGCCCCTATCAGAGACAATCACCGCTGGGTTTCGCGATTTTGTTGAAATTCACAACGGCGGCGAGAAAGATCATTCTGCATATTATGAATGGCTGGATCTTAGGCAAAACTAATTTGAGCTTTCATTGCCTGTGTGCGGTCAGCTGCCAATTTAAACCCTGCGACAGCATTATCAATGCTGACAGTGTGCGTAATCAGCGGCTTTACATCGATCAGCCCTTTTTGCATAAGGCTGACGCCGGTGGGGAATTCATCATGAAACCGAAACGATCCCTGGAGCAACAGTTCCTTCGCTGTGATCGCCATCATGGGCAGGGTCATATCCCCGCCAAGCCCAAGCTGCATGATCGTACCTCCAGGGCGAATAGCTTGTATGCCCGCTGTCAGGGCAGTGGCAGCGCCTGTGCATTCGTACAGGACGTCAAATGTGCCTTTGTTTCCTGTAAATTCGGCTAGTCCCTCGGAATTTTGAGCCATGTTGATGACTTTGTCTGCCCCCAAATTGCGGGCAATTTTTAGTGTAAAATCGGATAGATCTGTTGCCACGATCAGATCAGCCCCGGCGCGACGGGCGCACAAGATGGACAGGATGCCAATCGGACCACAGCCTGTAACCAGCACCGATTTGCCAACCAAGTTACCAGCCCGCCGCGTCGCGTGTAAGCAAACTGCAAGCGGTTCAGCCATCGCGGCTTCGCCTGGCGTGATGCCGTCTGCGACGGCGCATTGGCTGGCGCTTGCATTCAACACTTGGCGGAATGCGCCTTGGATATGTGGAAACGGCATGGCTGAACCGTAAAAGCGCATATTTAGGCATTGGTTTTGCGCGCCTTCAAGACAAAATTTACAGCTATTACAGGGTCGCGATGGGGAAATGGCTACAAGTTGGCCAAGCTTCAGATTATTTACACCAGCACCCAATTCCGTGACGTGGCCTGCGATTTCATGCCCAAGAACCATAGGTTCACGCAGCTTGATCGGGCCAAAACCACCGTGGTTGTAGTAATGCAAATCTGTGCCACATATACCACCAGTGGCCATAGTGATTTGCACTTCACCGTCAGCGGGTGAGGTGAAGTCATGATCTTCGATACGCAGGTCTTTTGCTGCGTGAATGACAAGCGATTTCATTCTAATTCACCTTGGTCAGAAGCGGTCTGCCTGCAAAATGGGCGACCAAATTATCGCGCACCAACTTACCCATAGCTTTGCGTGTTTCATAAGTGCCAGACGCGTGATGGGGTTGGAGCATCACATTTTTCAAGGCAAGGAAACGTGGGTTTAGGGCCGGTTCGCCTTCGAACACATCTAAAGCGGCGGAACCAACGCTTTTGCTTTCCAGGGCATTAAGAAGGGCTTCTTCATCGATGTTGGCAGCGCGCGAAATATTTATAACCATGCCATCAGGGCCCAGTGCGTCTAGTACGTCTTTTCCAACAATATGTTGAGTGTCAGCAGATGCAGCGAGGGTCACAAACAAGAAATCTGCGTGTTTCGCGAGTGTGATCGGGTCTTGAATAAATTTCCAATCAGGTGCGTAATCCTTTGCACTTACATCACTATAGGCAATGTCTAGATCGAAGCCTGCGAGCCGTTTGGCGACCTCAAACCCGATACGTCCAAGGCCCAGAACACCTACTTTCTTGCCCCAAACGCGTGATTGCAAGGGGTAAAGGCCCTTGGTCTTCCATGACCCGTTATGCACCCATTCGGATGCCCCGATCATGCCGCGCGACTGGGCCAACATCATAGCGATGCCTAGGTCGGCCACATCGTTTGTCAGCACATCTGGCGTGTTGGTCACATGGATCCCACGCGCGGTGCAAGCTGCTATATCGACAGCATCATAACCGACACCATAAACTGAAACTATCTCGATGTTGGGACAAGCGTCGAGCATTGCTTGAGTGATCCCGAGTTCACCGCGCGTTGCGATGCCCTTTATACTAGGACCAACCTTTGCAAGGAAGGCAGCCTTTTTGCTAGTTTCAAAATATTTGTGCATATTAAAAGCTGCATTCAGCGGTTCCTGGTCCCAGTCTGGATAGTAACCAACTTGAAGAATATCTGGTTTTGTCATCGTTTTTTCCTACAGATTCATAATATTGTTATCGATAACATAAGCGAGGCAAATGAAGCCGTCCAGTCGTAAATTTCTTTATCACGCTGCGCCATTGACAAAATTGTTATCGATAACATAAATTAGGAGGTGCTAGAATTTTGGTGAAAAAGGAATCGAAAAAATGAGCCTTCAACTATTTAATCTGACGGGCAAGCGCGCTTTAATAACAGGATCGTCTCAAGGAATAGGCTTTGCGCTTGCGCGCGGTCTTGCCGCGGCGGGTGCGTCGATAGTGCTGAATGGCCGCGACACTGCGAGGCTCGCCGCCGCAGCTACGAGCTTGCGCAAAGACGGCGCAGTCGTTGACTTACTTGCATTTGACGTCACTGATCATGACGTGGTGCGTGCATCTATTGATGGATTTGAGGCAGCAACCGGCCCAATTGATATTCTAATAAACAACGCAGGCATGCAGCACCGCACAGCGCTCGAGGATTTCCCCGCCGATGCGTTTGAGAAACTGTTGCAGACCAACGTAGCATCTGTGTTCCATGTTGGCCAAGCCTGCGCGCGCCATATGATCAAACGCAACAGAGGCAAAATCGTAAATATTGCAAGCGTTCAAACCGCACTCGCCCGTCCTGGAATAGCGCCTTACACAGCAACAAAGGGGGCCGTGGCGAATCTCACAAAGGGTATGGCGACGGACTGGGCGCAATATGGGTTGCAATGCAATGCCTTGGCGCCAGGGTATTTTGATACGCCATTAAATGCAGCCCTAGTGGCAGATTCCGAATTCTCAGCATGGTTGGCAAAACGCACGCCGGCAGGTCGTTGGGGAAATGTCGAAGAACTCGTCGGGGCATGTATTTTTCTAACTTCTGACGCGTCGTCTTTTGTGAATGGTACGACTATTTTTGTGGATGGCGGCATCACTGCGTCGCTATGATGAAGCGATTTGTGGTCATGGGAGTTTCGGGTTGTGGCAAATCATCTATCGGGGCAAGTTTTGCAGCCCAGATAAGCGCGGATTTTGTCGATGGCGACAATCTGCATCCGGCGAAAAATATAACCAAGATGACTGCCGGTATTCCTTTGGATGATGCTGATCGCGGCCCATGGCTTATGGCGGTTGGGCAGACTTTTGCAGATTACGACCTTCCATTGGTAATAGGCTGTTCCGCCTTAAAACACAGCTATCGTGACATCATCCGTAGTGCCGCCGGTGGTCCCATTGCATTTCTGCATCTTGATGGTGCACGTGATGTGATTGCGTCTCGCATGGCGAAGCGGAAAGATCATTTTATGCCAACGACATTACTTGATAGTCAGCTTTTGGCCCTTGAACAGTTGGGACCAGATGAAAACGCGGTCCGTGTTAATATTGACCAGAGCCCTGATGCTATTGTAGCCGAACTGGTCGCTCATTTTAGAAAGAGTACATAATGAAAGTTAAAGTTGCATTGATTGGCGCAGGAGCTATGGGCGGGGCGATTGGCACCCGTTTAGCGCAGGAGGGAAATCAGGTCACAGTCTTTGATCTGAATGCCGAGAAAGTTGCAGAACTTGTGGCGCACGGCGCTATTGCCGCATCGTCTGCTGCCGCTGCCGCAGCAGCCAGTGATTATGTCCTTACCAGCTTAAATGCCCCACAAATTGTAGATTTTGCTATCTTTGGCAAAGGTGGCGCAGCTGAGGGAGCAAAGCCTGGAACGCTGATTATCGATATGTCGTCAATTGACCCTGAATCTACAAAGGACCTTGCTGCGAAAGCTACCAAAAAAGGTCTGCGCTGGGTCGATAGCCCACTATCAGGTGGTGCGCCGAAGGCCTTGAGTGGGGAGTTGACTTTGATGGCAGGGGGTGAGGTGCAAGACGTCTTGGACGCACATAATGTGCTAAAACATGTTGCCTCAAATTACACCCATATGGGGCCTGTCGGGGCCGGTCAAACAACCAAGCTCATCAATCAGGTTTTGTGCGGGCTAAACTTTTTAGCGGTCGCTGAAGCCACGCAATTAGCGCTTGATGCGGGGGTTGATGCTGCAAAAATCCCAATCGCACTAAAAGGTGGCCGCGCGGACAGTGCCATTTTGCAAGAGTACATGCCCCGCTACGTCGCTAAGGATTACCGGCGCACGGGGCGTATCGACAATATGGTCAAAGACTTGAACGGTGCTCAAGACTTGGCGCGACGTACCAATACACCAATGCCGATGACGGCTATTTGCGCCGAAGTACATCGCCTGCTAACTGCCGCTGGATTGGGTGGCGAAGATCAGGCAGTGTTGATGGAATTTTTCAAAGGCCCAAAGGAGCTGCTATAATGATTACGAGATTTGCAATGTTTGAAGGAACAATCCACGCTGGAAAGACAGATGCGTTTCGCGCCGCTGTTCTGGATGAACTTGTCCCCAAGTGGCAAGCTTTTTCTGGTGCTGACGCAGTCCGAGTGGCGTTCACCGATGAAGCGGACGATGGGGCACCAAATTTCCCGTTAATTTTGGAAATTGATTATGCTGATCGCGCGACTGTCACGGCTGCATTAAAGTCAGAGGCTCGGACGGCTGCCAAGGAGGCAACCGAAGCGCTGCTGCCACGTTTCTTTGACGGCCGGATACATCACCATATCACGACCAAGGCTGTTTAGAGTATGATAGGGTTGCAAATTAGGGATGAACCCGACAAAAGTGGTGCCGATCACATTTAAGGACGTATGATGAAGCACAACCCAACGATGAAAGACGTAGCTCAAGCGGCTGGCGTGTCTGTTATGACTGTCAGCCGGGCGTTCAAAGAAGACGCTTCTGTGGGTATCGCTACCCGTGAAAGAATTTGCGAAACGGCGGATCGGCTTGGCTATGTGTTTGATTCTACCGCTGCCAATCTGCGCTCCCAACGCAGTGACTTTATCGCGGTGACAATACCGTCTCTTAACAATGCCAATTTTGCGGAGACCGTTGTGGCATTGACCAATAAGCTGAGCCAAGAGGGCTATCAGGTGCTGTTGGGGCACACGAATTATGACATTGAACGCGAGGAGGAATTGATCAGGCAATTTCTGCGGCGGCGTCCAGAAGCAATTATCGTCACAGGTGGTCGTCACACAAGTAAGACACGCCAGTTGTTGACCAACGCAGGTGTGCCAGTAATCGAAACGTGGGATAACCCCGTGGACCCCATTGGTTATTTTGTTGGCTTTTCCAATGCGGATACGATGCAACTACTTGTAAATCATTTGGTCCTGCAAGGGCGTAAGCGGATCGCATTTATGGGCGGTGACTCCGAAAGTGATACGCGTGGACAGGATCGACGACGCGGTTTTCAAAAAGCGATGGCCAGTCATGGTATGAAAGCGGATAGATTGGTCGGGTCAGGTGCTCCACAAAGACCAATGCGAAAAGGTGCTGACGCGATGGTAAAATTGTTGGATCAATTTCCCGATACGGATGCAGTGATCTGTGTTTCCGACCTTGTCGGGTTTGGTGCGTTGTCCGAATGTCAACGCCGAGGCATTGATGTGCCTAATCAAATCGCAATGGCTGGCTTTGGCGCCTATGACATTGCTGAGGTTTGTGTACCAACCCTGACCACGATTGATCCAAAACCTGCCAAGATTGGTGAATGCGCTGCTGATCTGGTGTTAGAGCTCTTGAACTCACCTGAATCTGCCAAAAATAAGATAATTACACCTGTACTGAGATTGGCACAATCTACTTCGACTTAACGAACCTTTGGCGTTTCATGCAGTGCGATAAAGTCAGGCTGAGAGGCTGTCAGACATACGAGGTAAGGTATGGACGCCCTTTACTTTTAATATCTGCTCTCCCCAATCCGGACCCTCACCAAATGAGTTTCCGAGTAAAGGCTATAGTTACGGCATTGTCAGACAAATTTGACGTCCCATTTGTTGATCGATTGGAAAGTAATTACCATTTTGGCTCCAATAAAAACGACCAATAGTGGGTAAAGAACTTCCACTAAAGGAACATCCATCACATGTGATTTCAAGAAAAGACCTGGACATTATTTTACCTACTCTAAAATTAAATTTTATTAAAACTTTAGAATTAAACTCGAAATTTGATATTCAGTCAATAGTTCACTTTGGCCTTGGCCATTACACGTGTTAGTTTTCTAGGCATTGTTCAAACCAAAAAATGCAGCACCGCCCCAGACGATGTCCCGTTCAAACATAGTCAAATCCCATGTTTTACGCGAAGCGTCGCCCTGCTTCCAACGACCATTTAAGCAAGCTTGATTGCCAATGAACTCTCGCAGACTATCAAAAAAAGCAGTGAATTCTGGGATAAATTTCTGCAGCACCAAGGCGGATTTCTGATAGCGCTTTTTGTAGTCTGAGCCGGATATCAGTTTAACGGTTTTCATATCTTGAGTGTATCTTTTACTAAGCCCCAAATACCAATTCTTGAAAAACTCATCTGGATCAGCTTCGCGTTGCAGGCCAATGAAGCTAGGTTCGAGCCGGGGGAGCAAAATTTCAGGTATATTTTCCAAGATGTCACAAACCTCTGCGGGGTCATCCGCTTTAGGACAGAACTCAGCGCCGCCTTGCTCTACGCGCTTGCTAAAGATGCTCCAAGCTTTTCCTACATGATGTCTGAGCCAGCTTGGCAGATT
>TARA_B110000902_G_scaffold16767_1_pt1 | contig 13020 bp, 11 predicted proteins | sample TARA_B110000902 | Tara Oceans TARA_B110000902 (sample SAMEA4398009) | marine metagenome | biome: Polar Biome; feature: [SRF] surface water layer (ENVO:00010504); material: water (ENVO:00002006), including particulate matter (ENVO:01000060) such as... | depth 5 m | reverse complement strand
ATACAAACCTTTTGGTGATGAACCTGTAGCCAATCCTAAAATACATGGTTGTTTTTGAGATTGTTTTACCTTAATAAGACTTGCAATTTCATTTGCAATTGCTCTTGATGCAGCTGTAGAGTTTTCATAAACTACTGTACCTATATTTTCAAATCTTTTCTCGAAACCTGTAGATTTGTCTATTGTGCTAGTTAACATTTTTTGATAAATTTTTTTAAATGAAAATTATTTACTCCAATTTTTTATTTTATGACCCTTAATTGCAAAAAACAAGATGATAGCATAACAAGGTATTAAAACCCAATAACTGCTTGTAGAGGCTAAAGCCATCGCATTAATTTCTGTAATACCACTAGTTATTAATTCATGTTTATTAGCATCTACTATTCTACCATATAAAGGTGGAATAATTGCTCCTCCTGAAATTGCCATAATTAATAATGCAGAACCTGTTTTGGTGAATTTTCCTAAACCATCTAAAGTTAAAGGCCAAATTGCTGGCCAAACCAATGCATTTGAAATTCCTAAAGCTGCTACAAACATTATAGATGTAAAACCAGTTGTGTTTATAATGCATAAACTGAAAACAATTCCTAAAACTGCACTTGCAATTAATGCTATTCTTTGATTTAAATATTTAGGAATTAAGAAAACTCCTAAAGAATAGGTTGCAACCATTGCTAACAAGGTGTAGGTTGTAAAATACTTAGCCTGATCTCCTGTAAATCCAAGTGATATTCCATAAGAAATAATTGTATCTCCAGATATTACTTCTGCGCCTACGTATACAAATAAAGCTAAAACCCCTAACCATAAATTTGGAAATTGAAAAATACTTGTTTTTGCGGTTTTACCTTTTTCTATTGTTTCATTTTCAACGGCCTCAACTTGTGGTAAAGGTGCTTTTCTTATTAAAATACCTAAAACAAATAATACTATTGCCATTACTAAATAAGGCATAAAAACACTATCTGCCATGGCATCTAGTAAAACATTCTTTTCAACTAAAGTTGCTCCTGCTAATTTTTCTTTGGTTTGATCAATACCAGACAATAATAAAGCTCCAAAAATCAAAGATCCTAAAGCGCCCGCTGTTTTATTAGCTATTCCCATAATTGCAATTCGTTTTGCACCACTTTCTATGGGCCCTAAAATTGTAATGTAAGGATTGGCAGCTGTTTGCAAAATTGTCATTCCAACACCTTGTATAAAAATACCTGTTAAAAATACCCAATACGTTCTTGCTTCCGCTGCTGGTATAAAAACCAAAGCACCAATAGCCATGATCATTAAACCTAAAGACATCCCTTTTTTATATCCTATTTTATTTAGAATATATGACGCTGGTAATGCCATTACCACAAAAGAAATATAAGACGCAGATGCTACTAAATAAGATTGTGCATCAGTTAACTCATTTATAGTTTTCATAAACGGAATTAATGCTCCATTAATCCAAGTTACAAAACCGAAAATGAAAAATAAACTAGCAATAATTATAATCGCTACTGTATTATTTTTTTGTTTCATCTAATTATTGTTTTAGTTGTAATTGATTATGATAAAATGCAATTGTTTCTTCTAATGCAGTATCTAAAGAATATTTAGGTACAAAACCAAGATTTTTAAATTTGGTTACATCTGCTTTAGAGTGTTTTATATCTCCAGATCTTTCTTCTAGAAATTTTATTTCTGATTTAGAGTTTGTTAGCTTTATAATTCTTTCTGCCAATTCTAAAATAGATGTACTGTTGCCCAAGGCTACATTAAATGTTCCATTTCCCTTTTCTGAAGCCAAAATATTTGCCCTAACTACATCTTTTACATAAATAAAATCTCTAGTTTGCAAACCATCTCCATAAATAGTAATTGGTTTATTTTGAAGTGCATTATTTATAAAAATTGGAACTGCAGCCGCATAAGCAGATTTAGGATCTTGACGAGGACCAAAAACATTAAAATATCTTAAAGACGCCGTTTGAACATTAAACTGATCTAAATACATTTTTAGATAAAATTCTCCATCTAGTTTTGTAATCGAGTATGGTGTCATAGGTTCTGGTACCATAGTTTCTACTTTTGGTAAAGTAGGGTTATCTCCATAATTTGCTGCAGATGTAGATAGTATTACCTTACAATTTGGATTTTGTTTTGCAGCCTCCAAAACATTTATTGTTCCGTTGGCATTAATATCTATACATTCTTTTATTTTTAAAAGAGATTCTGGAACACTTACTAAAGCTGCCAAATGAAAAATTGCATCTGCTTTTTTTGCCACTTCATTTACCAATGCTTCATTTCTAATATCTCCATTCACAAAATTCACATTAAGGCCATCAAGATTATGATCAAACCCAGTTCTTAAGTTATCTAATATGGCAACTTCATTACCTTTTTTAGACAAATATTCTGCAATATGGCTACCTATAAAGCCTGATCCACCAGTAATTAAATATTTTTTCATTTAAATTGTTTTGGTTATTTTTTCAGAAAAACTTTCTATCAATCTAAATTGATTTTTAGCTCTATCTAAGTTATGTTCTGGATAATTTGTTTTATAATAAATATCATTGTTTAAATAGTCTGTTAAAAAACGAAGCCCCATTATAAAAATCATTGTTTTTACTGCTAGAGGCAAGTTTTCTAATTCAACCTCTGTTAAAGAATTTTTTGTTTTTTCTAAAAAACCTTTCTTATATGCTTTATAGTAATCTAAATTAAATTCAACTTTTGATAAGTCTTTTTCGTCTTCTGCAGCAGAATTACAGATTGTTCTAATTGCATCACCAAAATCATAATGGATAATTCCGGGCATTATGGTATCTGTATCTATCATGCAAATACCTTTATTATCTTCACTAAAAAGTGAATTTGATATTTTAGTGTCATTATGTGTTACTCTTACAGGTATTTTGCCAGTTTCTTTCAACCCTTGAATAATATGCATTTCATCTTTTAAATTAGCAACTATTTCTGTATACGCTGTTGCTTTTTGTAACCTAACTTTAGACACGCTCTGTAATGAAGATGCGTATTGTGTGTAACGAAAAGACATGTCATGAAAATTAGGAATCACATCTATTAATTTTGTGCTATCAAAATCTGAAGTAAAATTTAAAAATTGACCTAATAATTTACCTCCTTCATAGGCTATTTCTTTATCTTTTACTATTTCATGGGTAACACTATTTTCTATATAAATCATTAGATTCCAAAAACCCTCTCCATTATTAAAATAGTAATGGTCTGTATTTTTAGTCTTCACAAAACACAACACTTTATTACTAATGTCTTCGCTTGACAAATAGTCGAATTTTGTTTTTATATGATTACTTATTAATACTTTATTGTTTACTAATCCTGGCACATCTTTAAATACATTATGATTTATTCTTTGTAAAACAAAGTTTTTACCAGACATTGTCTTTACTAAAAATGTATCATTTATGTGACCAGAATTTAATTCTGAATGAATTAAATATTTTGATTTATGATCAAATTCGTTAAAAATAAATTTTATAAGATCTCCTTTCATATTAGTTCCATAATTGTGTTGGATAAACTCCATTTTCTTTTAATTTATTTATTTCTTCTTGAGCTTTTTCTTTGTCCTGACTATAAGTAACACCAAACCATTTAGAATCTGACTCTAAAACTTTTACAAATACTTTTTTAGACACTAGCATTTTATTAACAATGGTTGGCAAATAAAACTCTGCTTTTAAATTCTCCTTATTTTTTTCTAAAAAGTCTAAAAATAATTCGTCCCCAAATTCAAAACATTTAGGAGTAAAGCCCCAAAAATTCATAGAAACAATAGTATCTTCATCAATAGCAATCATCTCGCCCTTTTCATTTTCACTTTTTAAGACTCCATCAATATTCTCAATTCTAACTCTTTCTGTTACATCTGTCAAAAAAGATTTTTCATCTAAAGTACACTCACCTCTAGAAACATATCCATTATCCGAAACTGTATTTTTTAAAGCATACGCAACCATGCTAAAATTATAACTATTAGTATCTGTGTTTTTTAATTGAGCCGCCATAACATTAAAAGCTTGTCGGCTATAAAAATCATCTGCATTTATAATAGCAAAATTCTCTTTTACTACCTCTTTAGTCATTAATAGAGCATGTCCTGTACCCCAAGGTTTTGTTCTTTCTAAATTGATGTATTTCTCTGGCACATTTTCTAATTCTTGATACACATAATCTAACTCTACTTTACCCTCTAATTTTTTATTAAAAATGGCTTTAAATTCATTTTCAAAACTTTTTCGAATTATAAAAACTATTTTCTCAAATCCAGCTTGTATTGCATCATAAAGTGAAAAATCAATGATAGTATCTCCTTCTGGAGTAAATGTATCCATTTGTTTTAAGCCACCATATCGACTTCCCATTCCTGCTGCTAATATGACTAATGTGAGCTTATTTTTTTTCATTTTAATTTATTGTTTTTCAGAGGTTTTACGTTGTTTTAAGATAAAAAAAATGAATTATCTGAAACAAAAATATATTTTTTTATTCATTTTACCAAGGAATTTTCAATAAAATGTGCTCGAGCACATTTTATTCAATTTTGTTATCTAAATTTAAATTGATGAAAACATCTTTTGTAATCTATATTTTTTGTGCTCGAACACAATATTTTCAAACTAATGTTTTATATTTGTGTTGATGAAAACACCCACGATTAAAAACATTGCAGAATTAGCAGGCGTATCTAAAGGTACTGTAGATAGAGTAATTCATAAAAGAGGAAAGGTATCTGACAAGGCACTCGAAAGTGTCAATACAGTTTTAAAAGAGATAGACTACAAGCCAAATTTATTAGCTAGAAGTTTAAAAAAAACCAAAGACTACCATATTTGTGTAGTTTTACCCGATTTTAATGAGGACGCTTTTTGGCTTCCATGTAATGAAGGTATTATTGAAGCTATTAATGAGTTTACTTCTTTTGGAGTTTATATAGAGCCTTTCTTTTTTAACCCAACAGATATAAATTCTTTTATAGATGTAAATATTAAGGTTTTAAAAATTTCACCTGATGCTGTTTTATTAGCCCCTTTATTTTACAAAGAAACTTTACAGGTTGTAGCTAAATATGTTAAAAAAGGTATTATTGTTAGTAAATTTAATAATCAATTAGATATAGAAAGTACTAAGAATTTTGTTGGTCAAGATTTATTTAAAAGTGGCAGAATTGCAGCAAGTTTATTAAAAATGTTAATTATTAAAAATTCAACTATTTCTATTATACATATAGATGAAGATTTTAACAATGCAATTCACATGCAGCAAAAAGAAAAAGGGTTTAGAGATTATTTTGATAAAACTAATGAATCTGATTATAAAATAGAAACTTACAATTTCGAAAAAGACGACATTAAGGATAAACTAGAAATTCTTTTTAAAACCTCTTTAAATATATCGGGTATTTTTGTTACAACGTCTAAAGTATATAAAGTTGCAGAATTTATAAAAAATAAAAATTTAAAAAATATAAAGTTAATTGGATATGATTTATTAGATAAAAATATTAACTATTTAAATGATGAAATAATTAATTTTTTAATTCATCAAAACCCAAAAAAACAAGTATATTTAGCGTTGTCTTATTTAGTAGAATACTTTCTTTTTGATAAAGAAATACCTAAAAAAAGCTTATTACCAATAGATATTATTACCACAGAAAACCTAGAAACATATTCTCATATGTTATAATGTATTTTAAAAAAAATACAAATATTAGTAATTTGATTATTAAATTAATTTCAAACTAAAAAAGCTAAATTAGTCTTACGATTAATTTAGCTTTTTTACATAATTTTTTCAATTTGAAAACATATAAAGTAAAGTTCATAAAAAAAAATACTAAAGATTTACAAGAAGATTGTAATTCTATTTGGGAAAAAGCAAATTCGTTATTAGATTTTAATTCTCCCTGGAATAATGAACCCGTAAAAAAAATCGAATTTAAAGCATTTCATAATTCTGAAAACATATTCTTTCGTTTTAAAGTAGATGACGATGAACAATACATTTATCCATCAAGTCATAAAAACGATAGTATTAATAATTCTGACAGGGTAGAGTTGTTTTTTAGATCAGATAGTAATCTAAACCCATATTATTGTTTAGAAATTGATACAACGTCTAGAATTATGGATTTTGAAGCAAAGCCAAATAAGGAGTTTGATTTTAACTGGAATTGGCCTTCAAAACATTTAAAAGTCGAATCAAAAATAAATAGCTCTAATTTTATTGTAGATATTACCATTTCAATTCAATCTTTAAAAGATCTTTCACTTTTAAAAGATAATTTAATAGAAACTGGTATTTATAGAGCAAAATACAATCAAATAGAAGATGGTAGTTACGAACCAACTTGGATAACTTGGGTAAACCCAAATACTACAAGCCCTAATTTTCATATACCAAGTTCTTTTGGTCTTCTAGAATTAGAAAAAAATAAATAAAAAAAGACACTATTTTATTAAAAATAGTGTCTTTTCTTAAAATTAATTCAAATAATTTTTATTGTTAAAACCCTGAACCTGGTGCTTCTGGGCTTGCAGCCTGAGCCTTTTTTGGATTTAATATTAGATAAGTACCTAATGCAGTTAAGGCAGCATATTTACCGTAATTTCCTATTTTTTTAATAGCTTGTTTACGGGTAATTTCTTCTGTGTTATTTTTAATTTGTTTGTTCATAATATCTTCTATTTAAATTGCCGTAATTATTCTAAAATTATTTTTTTATTCAATGAACTAGTTTCTGTAGCTAATTGAACTATATAAACTCCACTTGCTAATTTTGATAATGAAATCTCTTTTACTCCATTAGACTCAAAAGAAGTATTTATAACTTGTTTACCAAGAATATTAAATATTTTTACATTCAATTTTTCTTGTGATAAACCCGTAATTCTTAAAGTAGATTTATCAGATTTATAAATACTAATGGTATTAAAATCTAAATTATCTACACTTAAAGATTTTGAAGAAGTATGTAAATAAAACCTACCAACACCATTTAAAGATTCTGATAAAGTAACTTTATAGTTACTGTTTGTTTCATCTAATCTTGTAAAGGTATTATTAGCTTTATCTTCAATATATACATTTATTTCACTAGGTAAGTTCAAAATATTTGCAGAAAAGGTAATTTCTTTTCCAGCATCAGCTTTCACTCCAATAGGTACAATTAAGTTTTCATAATCGTTATCTGGTAAAGCTTGTCTTTTAAATGCAATACCTTTATTTTCAGAAATTAAATGTGTATAAATTCTAACATCAGAATCAACACCATCAAACATACCAATATCTGCACCTGGGTTTAAACCTGTGGTTTTATCTGCTAGATAATTAATCTGTGTAGATTTGGTAGATGTACCATCTGTTAAGTTTAAATCTATAGATGGTTTTGAGTTTTTATAAAAAGTTACACCTGTTTGATGACTTAACATTGCAGATGTAATAGAAGCAGTTCCATTTACTTTAGAATTTACAAAAAATGCTTGTCCAGGATAAATATAACCCGTATTTATATCAGTATAAGTAGTTCCATTCCAAAGATAAACTGATAAAAATGAACCATCTATATTTACTGTATTTGCTGTAATAAATGCAGCAACATCTATATAAGAAGGATAAGGATTACCTATTAAATTCCAATTATTAACACTCATTGAAATTGCTGGGCTAATTGTTGCTGCTGGGTAGGTTCCTGTAAAGCTATAATCGCCCATTGTTGTTCTTTTTAAAGAATACCCTACACCATCTCCAAAAGTTCCACCAACTCCATTTTGCATATAAACCCAAGGTCCAGTTCCTGTTACAGGAGTTGTATCTGGTGTTCCATTTTGATACGTAGCGATAGCTCTATTAGTAGTTGTAATTGTACCTGAAGCTATTAAATTTGAAGACACCCAAGTGTTATCATATCCTTCTCCAGAAACTGGAGAAGAAATTAAATGCCAATTAGTATCACTAACATTTACTTTATAAGTAATATTACCTGTTGATGTTCCACTTACTATTAAAGAACCTCCAGAATTTATGGTAATTCCATTTGCTTTAGTAATTGTTATATTACCAACTTTAGCATCTGTAGCACTTGTAATTTCTGGATCTGCTCCTGTTTCCGGTATTGTTACTATAGAGCTAGCTGATGGAATACCATTATCCCAGTTTTCAGCTAAATCCCAAACGTTAGAACCACCTGTCCAAGATGTTGAGTTTACGGCTGATGTAGTTGTGTAACTTACTGCTGATAATATATCTGTTGGTGTAAAGGCTATTGTATTTTGATACATTGCTTTGATCATTGTGCCTGAAGCTGTCAATGATAAAGCAGTTCTATCAACCAAAAATTTACGAGAACCAGTTTCATCTACTACTGTTAATCCTGTTGCTATTGGTGTCCAACTAAAACCTCCTCCATTATTACTATAGAAAGCACCATTTTGAATTAAAAAATCTGCACCAATACCTCCAACTGCGTAACCTGTAGCAGCATTATTATCTGAATCAATAAACGCATCGTAAGTTGCCTCTATATTAGCACCTAAAACAGTCATAATTAAATTTACATCATCAGTTAGCGTTAATGAGGCTAAATTTGATGCTGTTGTAGTTGTATAAGATCGTAAACCTGATACTGGTAGTGATTGTGTTGTAGCTCCGTTATTTTGAAAACGAACATTAATTATTGTACCTGCAGCATTGAGCCCTAAAGCAGCTCTAGTAATAGTAAATTTATGTGATACACCTGCAACAATAGTATTTGTTCTACCTGTAATTACTGTCCAGCCCCAAGCTCCTCCAGTACCACTATAACTATAAAGATTATACTCATCTATATAAAAATCTGCACCACTTCCAGAAAGACCTGTTGCTGTGTTGTTATCTATATCTATAAACGCATCATAATCAGCAGCAATTCCTGTTCCTTCAATTAATATTTCTAAATTTGTTCCATTGTCAGAAAGTGTCATCAAAGTTAAATCGGATGTTGCTGTTTCTGCAACAGTTGTGGTATAAGCCTGCATACCACTTGCTGGTAAGACTTCTGATGAAGCTCCTGTATTTAAAAATATAACATTAATTGTTGCTCCAGAAGCACTTAACCCTAAAGAACTTCTACTAAATACAAATTGACGAGATGTTCCTGGAGTATCTGTTACTGTAAGTCCTGCAATTCCTGACCATCCCCAACCTTGGGAAACACCTGTATAATTATAAAAAGTACCATCTAAAACAGTAAAATCAGCTCCTTGAATGCTATTTCCTAAATAACCTGTTGTACTATTGTTATCTATATCTATATAAAATCCATAAGTTGAAGAAATAGCATCTCCATTTATCGTTATTGTTAAGTTTGTGCCATTATCTGCAAACGTAAAAGAATCTAAAGGTGCAAAAGAAGCATCTGTTTTTTTATTAGCATCTGAATCAATTAACGAATTGATAATTGGTTCTGTATTTGTTTCAAAAGCCAAAGCTTGTTGGTAAATTCCGCATACTAGCAGAAAGAAAAGAAAAGTTATTGTTTTTTTCATAAAATTAGAATTTAAATATTAATTTTCGCCTTGTGCTCCTGCACAATTAAATGTGCTCGAACACAAATATATATAAGTGAATTTAATTATTAATATATTTTATGAATTATTTTAAAAAATACTTCATAAAATTGTAAATTAAACTTGTAATTGTAGATAATTTAATTTTTTATTAAAAAAATAAAACAATAAAGTACTTAGGATAAAGTAACAAAAACAGCATTATTATTTCTAATTTAATTAAAAAAATGAGGTTTTATGTAATATGTTAACATAAAATAAGTAGTACTTATATAACTCAACCTTATTTTTTATACTTTTTTCTCTATAAAACAATTTAAGGCATATTTTTTCTTACATCATTCTTACAGACATATGTAATCTATTTTTTAGTCCTTGGTGATTTGTACAGCTTTTTTTCAGGTGCAACAACAAGGTTTAATATTCAAGCCTACCAACCTACTGAAGTGCTGATGATAAATCATGAAACATTTGATTACATGACCAAAAATCATCCCGTTTATGAAAAATATTTTCGGTTGAGCATTCAGAACGCATATGTACAAACTCTAAATAGAATTTATAATCTACATAGTGCATCTGCAGAAGAAAGGTATCTTGAATTAATCAAAAATATACCTGAATTATTTGACAAAATCCCTCATTATATTATCGCTTCTCATCTAAACATCAAGCCCCAATCTTTAAGTCGAATTCGAAAGAATCTTAAATGAATTATCTGATTAACATAGGTGAATGGAATACTGAGTTTATTCAATTAATTTTATTATTCAATTATTAGTTTAAACTTAAATAGAGTATAATGAAACGGATTACATCATTATTTATAATATTTCTTACAATAATAAGTTCTTGCTCAAAAGATGAAGGTTCTATTGGTCCATCTCCAATTATTCCTGACCATAGCTGGGCACCTTTAAACCGAACTACAAGTTCTATTTACTTGGCAGCAGGGGATAGCATAATTATCGATACAAATTCTGTAGAGTTAGATTTTTATCGAAACACCGCTTACACCTGCGGCTTCTCGGGCAACTATACATTCCTTGTAGTTGAGCCTATAAATAATCCTGGAGCCGAAGCTCCACTATGGGTATATCTTCATGGTGGTGGTGCAGGTTATTTTGATGAAAACCGAGAATATAAAATTGGAGTAAGACCAACTGATGGGGCACCCAGAAATCCCAATCAACACAATACTGAAAAAACATTAGAGAGACTAAGAGATGACCAACTCATTTATAATACTCAAACTAACACAGGACAAATTGAAAATAGTACGCTTACAAGAAGAATTATGGAAGGGTATCGCATATTAATTGTTTCTATGAGTGATCATGACCTTCATTCTGGTATGGGCACCCCTTACCTAAATAATCCACATGGAGGAGAAGTAAATGGTTTACAGGCCAATATGGCTGCGATTGATTATACTGTAGAAAACTATCCTACAACTCATGTATTCGCACATGGTACTAGTGCTGGTTCCATAGGGGCTTTTACTTTAGCATACGCATATAATTTAGAAGGTGTTAAACTCAATGGTATTATCATGGATTCACATTTGGCTTCTTATAGAACAGAGACTTTAATCGGGTCTTTGGTTGGTGAAAGTGGATTTGTGTTTCCGGCAGATTTTGACATTATAGAGGCTGGAAAAAAAGTTGGCTGGATAGCTGACCGAGATAGATTTCCTGGAATAGAGTATGTAATAAATAATGGATACGATATCCCCTCATTAGATATTTACGGTAATTTGGATCCTGGATGCGGAGGAGGGCTGGCTCGAATTGATGAAGCTCATTCGGTTGGCTTAGATAACTGTGACTGGGTGCATGAAGGTTTTAGACAGGCAGTTGTATCTCAACCAAACAGCATACACAAAGTTCGAGTAACCACAGGATTTGGTCATGTACCAACAAATTATGCTAGCCCCGCAAATGATTTTGTTGATGAATTTATAAATGAAATTTTAGCTACTAATCCATCAAACCCTTTTAACTAAATATGAAAAAAAGCACTCTACTTATAGTAATTCTTGTATTGCTTTTTACATCATGTAATGAGGACGACATTCAACCAAACGACACTAATTTATTTGTTACTCCGAAAGTAAATAGAACGGTAACACAAATTAGCTTGGTCGATGAAATGACTATCAATGGTGGTGTCTTTAATGCAACCTTAGAATTAGATTTTTATAGAAATGAAGCTTATGAAGCAGGATTATCTATTGAATCCAACCCTGAATATTACACTTTCATGGTTATAAATCCCAATAACAACCCTAATGCATCTGCGCCGCTTTGGATTTATCTACATGGTGGTGCTCAAGGATATTTTGATGAACAAGGTGTATATCAAACAAACCCAAATCAAGATGAACATACTTATAATCATGAAGAATCGTTTGATGATCTCTGGCAGGTTATCACTATTCGAACCATTGCAAATGGCCAATTAGAAGATAACACTTTAAAAAGGCGGATAGAGGAAGGTTACCGAATACTTGTAGTTTCATATAGCGACCATGATTGGTATTCTGGATTTGGAACAACCTATCCAAATAATCCTGCTAATCCTAATGCACAAGTAAACGGGTTACAAGCCACAATGGCTGCTATCGATTATACAGCTGACAACTATCCAACAACTCATGCTTGGCTTCATGGTACCAGTGCTGGTTCAATAGGCGTTTGGTCTGTTGCACTTAGTTATGAGCAGGAAGGAAGACCAATTACTGGGCTTATCGGAGATTCTGGAGCTGTTGTTGAAAATATTGATGCAATATTTGATGCTTATCTAGAATCAGGCCAACTTAACTATGATGCATCATGGAGACCAGAAGGAATTGAGGAGAAAGTCGGTTACTTTGCAAATGTGAATAACCAAACTCATCCTGAAGCTCAAATCAAAAACTTTGATTTCAGAGCAACTCCCGGTATATGGATTACAGGTCTTGCAGATCCTGCTTTTGCTGCTCATCTTCCAACAGTTGCAGAGGCAGTTGATGCTGGGTTTGACAACAACCCTGAATATATCATGAGTGGATTAAATACAGCTATTAATGGGCAAATTGGTTCACCTCATGAATTACATTTCTTACCAAATACAGGACATGTACCAACTAATGATGAAGGTCCGGCTAATAATTTAGTTAATAATTTCATTGATAAAGTACTGGCTTCGAATCCGCCACCTTTTGGTCTGTGATAAAACAACAACACTAGCGCTAACAATTGATTTGACAGAACAGCTCCTTCGTCAAAACTCTGCATATCATTATACATCGTAAAATATTGACTCATAATTATTCAATTTTAACAAATCTGTTCCAAAATAGTTCGACTTCGCTCCTCTCTGCTCCACTTTATTACACCTCAACTAATTGTTAAGCAATTTGTTGAGGTTTTTTATATTAAAATTTATG
>TARA_B110000902_G_scaffold83454_1_pt1 | contig 13055 bp, 6 predicted proteins | sample TARA_B110000902 | Tara Oceans TARA_B110000902 (sample SAMEA4398009) | marine metagenome | biome: Polar Biome; feature: [SRF] surface water layer (ENVO:00010504); material: water (ENVO:00002006), including particulate matter (ENVO:01000060) such as... | depth 5 m | reverse complement strand
ATCTATTGGACTTTTTACTTCTACTACCTTTTTTAGCTGCCGCTTTGACTAATTCCAAACTATTACAACTATTGAAGTTGTTTTGATTCGACAACCCAGATAATCATAAATGGATAGAATAAAAAAAGCACCAAACCTAGTTGGAATCGTGCTTCATGACCTCGTTAATCTTCAAACCTAAGAATATAACTACCCAATTACAATCAGGAATCTCCGAATAGAATGACAATAAGTCTTTGTCTAAATAATCGATTTTCATTCCTTAATTTTCAAAACCACATCCCTAATTCCACCGTTTGAAACCCTCTAACGCATAGCGGAAAACATAATCATCAACAGCTCAATATCTCCCTCCAAAAAGTTCGAGAAGCCTCCCTCCTGCTCCACAGTATTTAAAAGGATTTTAGTGCAAGCTAGGGTCCTTTTTTTGTTTAGACCAATTTAGCTTCTAAACACGTTCCAAACGAATTGACTTCAATCATAATCAACATTATAGCCAAATACTTCGTGTTAAACAATAATGATCATCCTAGCAGCCATAAAACATTTTGAAAAAACTACATACCTCTACTTTCAATAAATAAACTAAAACATGTCATTTTCAAAACCATTAAAATAATTCATAACACTTATTGTATTTAATACATTAAGTAATTTTTACTAATTTTAAAGAGTTAAATTTAACTTTTATTGCTTTAGTTGTAAAAATGAAAAGGATTAAAAACAGTTTTAATAACATTTAATAAAACTACTCTCAAATGAAACACATTAAGAAAATCGCACTTTTCCTGAGCATATTTGCATGTTCCTATGCGAATTCTCAAAGTTTACCAATAAATTTTGACGGTACCGCCGTGACTACTTCTGATTTCATTGATTTCGATGGAGGCTTAGCAATTGTATCCGCCAATCCGTTAGTTGCAGGAATCAATGTTAGTGACTCCGTTGCATGTCTAGTAAGAAATGGTGGAGCGGTATATGCAGGAAGCAAAATTGCATTGTCAGCGAACCTTGACTTTTCTGTTTTATCGAAAATAACGATGAAAGTGTATACAACGGCGCCCGCAGGCACGATTGTAAAGTTCAAGCTCGAAGGAACCGGAACGAATACAGAGATTGATGCCTATACCACAACTTCTGGTGCTTGGGAGACCTTAGAATGGGTATTTGCAGGCACTCCGAATGATTTAAATGAAATTGTTTTCATGTTCGATTTCGGCGTTATTGGAGACGGCACGGCAACATCAACATTCTATTTTGATGATATTCAACAAGAAATTGGACCAGCTGCACCAATGCCTGCAACTTTGCCAATTGATTTTGAAACAGGAGCAGTTGTTACAAGTGATTTTATTGATTTTGCAGGCGCAGGATCAATCGTTGAAGCAAATCCTCAAATGAATGGGATTAACTTGAGCGATACGGTAGGACGCATGATTCGAAATGGAGGTGACATCTATGCAGGATCTAAACTTATGATGTCGAGTACGCTTGATTTTTCTACTTCGTGGCACATTACAATGAAAGTTTATACAGAGGCTCCGATCGGAACACGACTTAAGTTACAATTGGAAGGCGGTGTAAATAATTTCGGAATCGATGTATTAACAACAGTTTCTGGAGCTTGGGAAACGTATGACTGGAATTTTGACGGAGCTGAGAACGACCATGACGAACTCATACTTATGTTTGATTTTGGGAACGTTGGAGATAGTACTGCTACTTCGACATTTTTATTTGATGATATCGAAAAAATTGTAGGCCCTACATTGCCAGCTAGAATAGCGCATCCGTTGCCAATAGATTTTGAATCAAGCGTGGTAACATCTGATTTCGCCAATCAATTTGGAGCTATCGGAAGTGTTGAACCCAACCCAATGGTTAGCGGAATTAACACGAGTGCAACAGTAGGGAAAATGTTACGAAGCGGAGGAGCATCCTGGGCACGTAGTTTACTAGGTCTTACAGATAACATGGACTTTACGACGACTAATTACATCACGATGAAAGTCTATACCGAAGCACCTGTTGGAACCGTTTTAAAACTAAAAGTAGAAAGTACGACGTCTGCCGCTGCAAATGAGAAGGACGCCCTGACTAGTGTTTCTGGTGGTTGGGCAAATTATTTCTGGGACTTTACTGGTGACCCACCAATTTATGATGTAGTTACATTTCTGTTTGGATATGGACCGAATAACAATGCTGGACCAAATTCTACGTTTTTCTTTGATGACATTCAATTAATTGCAGACACAACAACTATTGGATTAGCATCTTTGCCGAAAATTGATGGCTTGAGCTGTTTTCCAAACCCAGCAACAGAGCAGATTAGGATAACTTCTGACAATGGTTCTATTGATGTCATCGTTGTTTATGATGTTTTAGGAAATGAAGTAACTTTAAATACACCAACTAATAATTACGCATCTATTGATGTTGCTGATCTTGTAAGCGGCGTTTATATTGCTCGAGTTACGACAGGAACAGAAACGAATACTATTCGATTTATAGTCGAATAGTGATTTAACAATCTGATTATATAAAGTTTAAAAGAATAAAAATGAATTCCACATTTAGTTATAGTAAAAAATACATTAACTTAATACCGTAAATTAAAAAAAAACATATAATGAAAACATTACTTAGAACTGCACTTTTAATACCGGCTACAGCACTTATTACAGTGACGGCATCTGCTCAAAACGTGCCAATCGATTTTGAAACTACTGGGAACGGTGCTGGTTGGACATGGACTGTATTTGAAAACACGACGAATCCACCTTTGGAAATAATCGACAATCCAGATATGAGCGGAATAAACACTTCGTGTACGGTAGCCCAATTCACAGCGCTACAAACTGGAAATCCATGGGCAGGGTGTGAGAGCATGCATGGTGCAGACTTAGGCGCATTTATGTTGGACGCCAACACTAGCACGATCAACATTATGGTTTGGAAACCTGTTATTAGTAATGTAGGTGTTAAATTAGTTACGCCAACATCGGCGGCTATGGTCGAACTTTTGATTCCAAATACAGTAGTCAACCAATGGGAATTAATCACTTTTGATTTTTCTAGTTACATAGGACAAGGTCCTTATGCTGCCGAGATGGTTGATCAAGTTGTAATCTTTCCAGATTTTGATGTAAACGGAAGAACTCAAGACAACATTTGTTACTTTGACAATGTTTGGGGCACAGACTCAGTTACGGTTGCTTGCAACCTTTCTATTTCGGAAACAGAGAAAATGAGTTTCAATTTATTCCCTAATCCGGCAGAAGATAATATTACGATTCAATCTGAATCGTTAATTGAAGAAGTAATTATTTACGATCTAATGGGCGCTGTGGTATCTAAAGAACAAACTTCGAATACTACTGTTTCTATCAATACCGCGGAATTTGTAAGTGGTGTTTATTTTGTAGAAGCAAATATCAACGGTGAACTGATCAGAAGAAGACTGATAAAAGATTAAAAGATTTGTAAACCTGATTAAATTTCTATAGGCTTGATAATAAGTTTAGTGAAATAGAGCAAAGGGTAATTCAATTTTTAGGATAACAATAATGAGAGGTGGCAATTTGCTGCCTCTTTTTTTTTATAGCTTGTTCATTTAGGTAGGTGCTAGCAAATATCTTTATACGCGCACAACAGAGTGGAAGGTTTAATGTAAATGGTGCGCATTTTTTGAGTTCACCAACTTTAAATTCTTTAAACTCGTAAGACGTGAGTCACCCATAGAATTGATTTTTTCAATTAGGTCATCCGTCAAAATATTTTTAAGAAATTCTTTATCTCCAGAAAACACCTTTATAATTAAACTTTAGTAAATGCCATTTTTATCAAAATAATCGCTTAAATATTTGATATTATTCTTAATCTTCTGAGTATATATGATTAGTTCTGCCATAATTATTTTGTGATTATTCTAGTTGTATCCTGCGGTAAACGGGCTAAAGGTTCGTAGCTTATTCGTTGGCTAAAGTCGCTCAATGAAGACATCGTTATTTCAGTCCCCCCCTTGATTTTCAATCAAAACTGCTTCATCTCATTTTTTGATGGTCTCGTCTGTTGAGATGTCAACTGCAAGCATACTCATATTAACCTTGCTACTTCATCATAGCGAGCACAATTTATTAAAACTCTATCTAGGTTGCTTAAGGACCTACTATATCCAAAAGAATACCCGACTGGCGATAGAGCAATATTTGCAGATTGGTTGAGTACTTCTGAACTTGCCCTTGATAATATTCAAGTTTATCCAAACCCGACAAAAGATATAATACATATAAACTCAGAAATCAAAGAAGAAATTTAATTTCAAGTTTTAGATACTTATGGTCGATCAGTTCTATTTGGTAAATTGTTTAATAGCTCGGCTGATATAGATATTTCCACCTATGATTCAGGGATTTATTTTTTGACTCTCAACAATTAAGGTGAAATGACTAAGATTATAAAGAAATAATACTGATTTGTTCGGGTACCGTTTCTGCTCAAACGTTGCAAAGGAGATGAGAAACCAATTCACTTAAAAACGATTAAAGAGTTTTCCATCCTTTTGTTTAAAGACAAAAGCGTTCGAATTAACACTAAATATTGTATACCTTGAAATACATCAATCAAGAAGTAATTCATAGTATTCCTGCGAAAATCGAAGTTATTTATTAGTGATAAGACACTACCCATTCAAAAACAATAATTTCATCAATCACTGTATCATTATCGCTTAAAAAAGTATCCGTCAAGGCTGAATTGCGTAATTTAGCAAACATACTTAGCTTGCACTACTTGAGATTTACTGAAAAACTACCCACAAATCTTTTCTACACCAAAATGATCACTCGGATCGCGAAGGTTGTTGTGTCTCTTTTTCTCTCTATCTTCCTAATCTTCACGACTATAATTAGTCAACTTGAAGAAAATGGAATTGCATACGACTCCCTGAAAATAAGCACAGCATTTGAGGTTGAGGTCAGAGGTTTATCTATTGAAATAACAGGTTTCAATTTGAACGTTGAACGGTTAAAACTTGACTTGTCCTTTTCAGGTTTAATTTCAGGAAAATTTCAAGGGAAAAAATGCCGTGTTAAAGGCGCGAAAGTTGAGCTATACCCTACTTATGAGGAATTAGAAGATAGCGAACCTTTCAGATACTCGGACCTTCCCTATTTGGCTTTTAATGATTTACGCCTTGAAGATGTGAACATCGTAATTCGAAGCGAAGTAGACAGCATTCTTCTCGATTTCCCTAAGGTCCACTCCAGTAATTTTGTATTCAACGACTCAATTACCGCAGATGGATTTGAATATGAAAACGGACTAATTTTGTTGCCAATCGCAGAAAACACGAGCGAGGAAACAAGCAGCGATGCACAAATAACCAAATTTGAAATTCCCGACTACATCCCTAAATTCAAGTTTGAAAATTTCGTGATCGATTCATTAACGTTCATTACTGAAGGAAAAGACTTCAACCATAAAATCTCTGCGTTCTGCTTTAAAATTGACGGCTGGAGTAATACGGACGGCGCAAACATCAATTTAAACGCATTCCAATTTGATTATCAGGATTCCGTTCATGCTGAGTTCGATACATCTGCGATGCAATTTACAGCAGACAAATCACTTCTCATCAACGATCTAAATTTCGACCTTCCCGGACTTGCGTTTCGACTCAACACTTTTTCAATCGACAAGCAAGACGATGACTATGCCTATGTTTTGCAGTTAAACGAAACGAGAATCGCACCGAATTTGATAAAATCATTCGTTCCAGATAACCAACTGATATTGGCGACAGCACCAAACATTGTTTTATCGATGGACCTACATTATAAGAAGGATACGCTGTGGATTAACGAAATTTCGACGGAACTTGGAATTGAAAGTGGATTTAGGATAACAGGTTTTGTTTCCGACGTCTGGAACCAACAAGAAATGCAAGTTAAACTTTCTCAGGCAACTATTGCTTCAACGGATATTGGTGAAACGATCGATTATGAAATATCTCCAGCTTTCACGAAGTCGAAGGCCAATTTGAATTTAACGTTTGAAGGAAATAAAGATCAGATCAAAATGGTCGGTTTTTGCAATTTTGACGATATCCATACGGAACTAGCAGCGGAGCTAAACGACATTTACACTGATTCTTTGACAGGTAATTTTTCAATTCAATCTCCTTTTGTTTCGAGCGCCACGTTCGTTCCCGATGCTGAAGACGATTTCAAAGCACACCGTTTGTCCATTCGAACGGAAATCAATGCATCCAATAATGGATCTATCGAAAAAATGATATTTCACTTGAAAACCGATTCGCTAATCCACCAAGAATACCGAATGAGAGATTTTGAATTGGATGGAAACTATTTTAAAGGGCTCACAACAATATTTCTAGGCGATTCCGGTCAAAATTGGCGGGTTCAATTGAGAACAAGAGACAACCTACTCGAATCCAAAGAAATTCGGTTTCGTGGAAACACAGTTCTGAAAACGATTGACGTGGGCACAACAAAATTGGTCAATGGCCTTTTAACAAGTGATCTCGAAGGAAAATTCAAGATGACCGAAGATGCAATTAACGTATACTGCAACCTCGATAGGCTCAAGTACACCTCGGAGGGAAATAAGAACTCTTATGAGAATTGGATGAAGTTGAACTACAACTACCTGAAAGGAAATCACGATGTCACGATTCTGGACAAAGCTTCTATTGATTTAACAGCAGAATTTAATGACGATTTGTTTATTTGGCTAGCTTCGGAAGACTTAGTAACGCTCGAAATCCCAGATTTCAATGTTCAAGGGAGAAGTGAAATCGACAGTGTGTTGGTACATGAACTTTTTGGAATTACAGCTAGCGCCGACATTCAATCGATAAATATCCAAGGCAAGAACAATAGAATTAAAGGCGAATTGAAAATCCCTTACCTCGCTTATAATTCGAATGAAGCAGAGCAATTAAACGTTGACATCGAAATTAGCGAAACGAAGAAAAACGTGCTTGTCTCCTCCGATTCTGTTCTAACTAGCGGCGTGCATTTTGGCCAAGTTTCAACAAACATTGATATTTCCAACGATTACAGAAGCTTCGGGATCAATCTCGATGCATTTGCTCAGGAACTAGAGAGTCATATTCAGTTGAACACTACTCTATCATTAGACGACATTGCTCTGAACCTCCTTTTCAATCCTTCTCAAAAACAACATTTTGGTGCAAGCAATTGGACGTCTAAAACGTGGAAACCGTTGCAGTTTAGACTGGAAGATAATGCGATATTGGGTGACATAGAATTCTTTTCAAAAGAACAATCAATTCGGGTGAACTTGACCGAAGATTTTGTGCATTTGTACATCACAGAACTCGATATTGGTGCTGTTATTGAAAAAGCAATCTCGGATAGAGCAAACGTTGAATCGATTTTAAATTTCAACGTTAATTACAACTACAACGATTCCACTTTAATCGGTAAAGGTGCTGTCAATGAAATTGTATTTGACTCAATAAGCATCGGGAGATTGAACCTTTCGCTAGACGCTAACGGATCCAGTCAAAAAGCCAATTTCGCTTACAATTATCTTGAAGGGAATTTAAATATCGACATACTCGATTACTACTCTCAGCCGACATTTAACGCTTCAATCAACGATCTCGATTTAGCGCATTTGGCCAACGATTTCCATCTCGTCCCGGATGATTACGACCTAAAAGGAAAACTGAATGGAAATGTATCAGGTATGCTTGCAGAAGATCCGCAGCTAAATGGATCGCTCCTATTTGATGAAACATCGTTTTTAGAAAAAGAACACGGAGCTTCGGTTGCAATTAACGGCCAAAAAATCGACATCGATAAGAATGTTCTGACCTTCAATAAATTCACCTTAACCGATGTTGATAGGAACAGCCTATTCATTAACGGAAATATCGATATTTTAAACCCTATGCTTCTTCAATTGGAAGCCAATACCGATCGTTTTCTCATCCTAAATAACTTAGCGGAAAAATCGGATGTAAAAGGAATTCTAGGCGTAAAAAGCAAGCTGAGATTGAAAGGTGAAGATGATGCATTCAAAATATCAGGCTATTTAAACACATTGGACGGAAATAGAATTGAATATTTGTATGCTGGAAATGTCGAACTGAACGACATGTCGAACACAGTAGCATTTATTCCCTTCGACGCATCTGAGCTAGCTGAAGAGCCGGTAGAAGAAGCGGAATCGATACTTTCCATTCTGTACGATGTTGAAGTAAATATCGGTACAACTGAATTGTATGTTCTTCTTTCGAAAAGTAAAAGTGAAAATTTCCAATTGGTTTGCACTGGAGCATTGAATTTGACCAACGGAGCAACGGATATCCCAAAAATCGTTGGTTCCATTGAAAGTACCGAAGGAAGTATCTATTATGAAACGCCTGTCGTATCAAAAGTAGAAATGGAAATTCGCGAAGCATCAGCAACATGGTCGGGAGATTTGTACAATCCCGAAATTTCATTTTTAGGTGAAGAGACGTTTTGGTCCACTCCGAATGAGATTTCCAGGGAGCTTTCAAACAATTCGAAACGCGTTCCTGTTATCGTTGAATTGGCCATAAAAAATAAAAGCCTAGATAATTTCGACATCGAATTTGACATTCGTTCAGAGGATCAAAGTGTTCAAAGTGTTCTCGCTCCATTAACAGATGAAACGCGCTCAACATACGCCATGAACATGATAGTTTACGGACGCGTGAACGCAAACGGAAATGAAGATCCTTATCTCGGATACCAGCAAATTGTCGATAAGTTAAATGAAATATCGAGAAGGAATTTCAATGAAACGGAACTTTCTTTTCACATCGCCAAGGATTCGAAAGAAGTAACCACACTCGAAGACCTTTACAACAGTCTTGGTTATAATTTTTCCAAAAAATTACTGAATGATAAGTTAAAAGTCACGATTGGTGGAAGTCTTGATCTCAATAATTCGGAAGGAAGTAACTCCGAACTTCTTGAAAAAATCAAAGTGGAATACAACTTGCTGAAAAAACCAGACCTTAATTTTCAACTTTCTAGAGACAACTCTTACAAAGGGCCGATCGAAGGTCAGGTCGATCAATCGTCAGTTGGCGTTTCTGTTAACTTTGAATTCGATAATATTTTCAGGCGAAAAAAACGTAAGAAGGAACGAAAGGAAATCAAGGAGACGCAAGAAATCAAAAAACGCCAAAAAATTAAATAAGCTGAAATCAATCCTCATCTATACCGTTCTTTTTTGTTCTCTTTTAATGAGTTCTTGCTCGAGTACGAAAAACCTTTCTGAAGGAGAGTACCTCTATGTGGGCTCTAAAACAAAGGTGACAAAGAAAAATTCAGAGGAAAAGTTCAAAGTTGATAAAGGATCAACCAAAGTGGCCGATGCCTATTTATTGCTTTGGGACCTGCCGAATGGTTCCGTGTTCGGGCTTCCCTTTCTTCGTGGTATTCCGTTGCGGTTGCAAATTTACAACACGTTCTACAATGAAAAGAAAGAAGGCTTCTCCTACTGGATTCGAAACAACTTTGGAGAAGAACCTGTGCTGCTGTCCGATGTCGATCCAGATATCAAGGTTCAGAAAATGGTCGAGAACTTTGAGCACTACGGCCATTTTGGAACAACAGCAAGCTATACGCTAAAATACAGACGGAATAAGAAAAAGGTATTTGTGAACTACACGGTTCAAATTGCACCTTCATTCCATTACAAAACGATTGATTTTGATTTTACCGAGGATCAAGACTCCATTCGACAGATCCTTGAAAGCACTTTCCCGTCAGTAGCATTGCAGGTTGGCGACGAATTCAACCTCGATATCCTAAAGGAAGAAAAGCAACGCATTTGGCAAACATTTCAGGAAAACGGATTCTATTACATTAGTGAATCGGATATAATAATCGAAGCCGACACGAGCATTGGAAACCGTCAAATTGATCTGCGTTTTCGTTTGAACAACAAGCTGTCTCAGGTTGAACTCTCCAAAGTTTACATTGAGGACATTAAACTGTTCATTGATTCGACTCAAATGGACTTGAAATCGAATGAAAAATTGTTTTATAATCGGGGGTATTTGAAAAGTTCGTTTCTGAATTCATTCCTATCGATTAAACCCAATACCTCCTACTCTAGTTTAAAAACAAAACAATCGTCGAGCTTTTTGTCGCGCACTCGGATTTTCACGAGCCATACGATCACGTATGAAGTCAATCCTTTGGATTCAACGAAGCTGATTGCTAAAATTCGTTTGACTCCCGCCAAAGCCACTAAAATAGGCGTCAGTGTCAATGCGAACTACATTACTTCAGGATACATGGGCCCTTCGGCGGAGTTGAACTTTTCACAACTGAATTTGATGGGGCAAGCGCAAAATCTGAACATGACCCTCAACGCCTTTTATGATTTCCCTCTTGGACTTTACAGCGAACAAATCTCCAATGCATTCGGAATCACTTACTCTGGAACTTACGAAGCGCCATTAAGTTTGGCCTTTCTTCGTCAAAAGATGCGTAAAGATGTGTTGCCGAAATACTTTGTGAGTGCCGATTTGGACTTCATCGACCGCCAAGATTATTTTCAGCAAATAGGCGTAAACGGAACGGTTGGCTTAAGTTGGAGCGCGACAAATAACGATCAACACAAGCTCAACTTACTGAATGTTGTCGTTTCCGACCTTCGAGAAACCACACCGCGCTTTGATTCCTTGCTTCAGACCAATCCCATTCTAGGAAACAGCCTTGAGCGACAGCTTATCGTATCCTCTTCCTATTCTTACACCTTGGACAAACGAACAGGCGCCAATTGGCCGGAAGGGTTTTATTTAAAAGCGGAAATTGAAACAGCGGGGAATATGTTGAACCTCATCAATGTCGTAATCAACGACAAACCGAATGGATCAAAAACAGCAATTGGCTTGCGCTTTGTGCAATATGCTCGACTGCAATACGATTTCAGGTATTTTCATAAAACGGGGCAATCGAGTCTTATTGCCTTCCGAACAACGGGCGGAATTGGACTGGCTTACGGAAACAGCGACAATATGCCCTACATTCGGCAATATTACATTGGTGGAACGAATAGTTTGCGTCCTGTCAGCGCGAGAAGCCTTGGTCCTGGTAGGTTCAATCAATTTCAATCGAGTGAAGTTAACCAAGTTGGTGACTTGAAATTTGAGACCAACATTGAATACCGTTTTAAATTATTTTATAAATTCTCTGGCGCCCTTTGGACAGATGCTGGGAATATTTGGCTGTTGAAAGAAGATCCTAACCGCTTGGGCTCAGGAGTTCGTTGGGGCAAGATCTTTGAAGATTCATACCTGACAGCAGGCGCTGGAATTCGATTGGACCTCAATGTTTTGGTCTTGCGTTTTGATTACGGCGCGATGTTGTATATTCCTTACTTTAACGATGGCGAGAAATGGATTTGGAAACACGACAAACCCTTTTTAGGCGCCGCAATTGGACTCGGTTTTCCTTTTTAGAAAAATTATGGTAAAGAAAATACTTAGCGTTCTCTTTTTTGCAATCCTGCTGTTTGGTGTTGCAATTTTCCAATCTGGCTTGAAATTAAATTCACAGTATATTTTAATTGTGCTGGGAGTTTGTTCTTCCTTAGCGGTTTGGTTTAAATTAAAAAGCTTTCAGAATTTCTTAGTGAACATGCTCGTTTTTATTGGAAGTTATACGGCTTTATTTCTGCTTTCAACGGGGATTGTTGGCCTTTTAAATCCTAATCAGGGTTCGGTTGTTGTGGATGGAAATACGTATACGGTAATGGATTGGAGCTGGGCGAGTGCGATGTTGGTTGGAATTGTTGGCGCTTTTGTAGTTACCCTGCTCTATCATTATAAGTTGAAGAGACACGGACGGGCTTTTGAGTTGTATTATGCTGTTGGGTTTCTTGGGGTTTGTTTATTAGGGTTGTTTTTTATTTAGAATAATTCTTGAGAAAACTGTTTTTTAATATCACTGCCATAATGATCGAGACTTTACAATGCGTTCGTTTACTCAAAGGTTGTTTAATTGAAGAAAGTACTAGAATTATTAATATTAACCATAAACCGCTGTATATAATCATCAACGGCAACACTATAAGTAAGTAATTAATTAAAACATTATAAATCAATTACTTAAGCTTAACCCACTATTAAGAATCATTCTGTATAAGATATTTTTTGTTTTTGTTTAACGTCAATATATACAAGAATTAGTAGTTTGGATAAATTTTAAAACTTATTATTATGGTAGATTTATCAATTGCTGCGGGGATTACCTCCAAAATGGACCCTACGGATTACGTAGGCTTCACATTTTTCGTTGGATGTATGGCCATGATGGCCGCTTCTGCATTTTTCTTTTTGTCATTAAATCAATTTGACAAAAAATGGCGTACATCAGTTCTAGTGTCTGGGCTTATAACCTTCATTGCGGCGGTCCACTACTATTACATGAGAGATTATTGGGCAGAATTTAACGAGTCACCTACATTTTTCAGATACGTAGATTGGATTTTAACTGTGCCATTGATGTGCGTTGAATTCTTCTTGATATTAAAAGTAGCAGGAGCAAAGCAAAATTTATTATGGAAATTGATTTTATTCTCTGTAATCATGTTAGTAACAGGTTACCTTGGTGAAACAGTTTACAAAGATCAGGCAGCCTTTTGGGGATTAATTTCTGGAGCTGCATATTTCTACATTGTTTACGAAATATGGTTAGGTTCTGCAAAGAAATTAGCAGTAGCTGCTGGTGGAGATGTACTGAAAGCACACAAAGTTCTGTGTTGGTTTGTTCTTGTCGGATGGGCAATTTACCCAATTGGTTACATGATGGGAACTGACGGATGGTATAGTGCTTTCATGCCAGAAGGAGGAAATATTGATGTAGTTTACAACATTGCAGATGCAATTAACAAAATTGGATTTGGATTAGTTATTTACACATTAGCTGTTAAGAAAAGTGATTCTGCGGCATAATTCGTAACTATACATTAATCTTAAAACGCAACCTTTACAGGTTGCGTTTTTTTTATTGAGTTTT
>TARA_B110000902_G_scaffold206443_1_pt1 | contig 13095 bp, 14 predicted proteins | sample TARA_B110000902 | Tara Oceans TARA_B110000902 (sample SAMEA4398009) | marine metagenome | biome: Polar Biome; feature: [SRF] surface water layer (ENVO:00010504); material: water (ENVO:00002006), including particulate matter (ENVO:01000060) such as... | depth 5 m | reverse complement strand
TGGTGGCTATAGGGTCAATTACCTAGTAGGTAATCTATTTAGCCTTTTATAACAGCTTATTCAGCGTTAATTTGGCCGCCACATCGGCTGGTGTAATATTAGGGATGTAGGGCACCAAACCTAAGCATGGTGAGGCTATACGGCTTTGCAGAGAGGAAAAGTTAGCCTCCAATTCAGCCATGTCTTGATCCACTACATTGGCCACCCAACCCGCCAATACACAGCCATCATTACAGATGGCCTCAGCGGTCAAAATAGCATGATTAATACAACCAAGCTTCATTCCAACGACTAAAATCACTGGAATATTCAATTCTTTCGGTAATTCAGCCAGTGTTTCACGCTCGTTCACAGGCACTCGCCAACCCCCCGCGCCTTCTATTAACACCTTATCAACCTTGATGATTGACACCCCGCGGCAAAAACCCGCTAGCCGGCTGATGCTGAGACGCCGATTAATCTGATTAGCCGCAATATGCGGTGCGATAGCTGGTTTTAAAGCTATGGGGTTTACTTGTGCATAGGGCAATTTTTGCGTAGCAACGCTCATTAATGCTAAGGCATCATCATTACGCAAGCCTTCATCTGTGCTTGCACAACCTGCAGCCACCGGTTTCACTGCTGCAGTTGTTAAGCCAGCATTAGCAAACGCTTGTAATAAACCACAGGCAATAACTGTTTTGCCAGCATCGGTGTCGGTACCTGTTACGAAATATGTTTTAGCCATTACGAATCACCCCATATAGCACTTCATAAGTGGCAGGCAGTGCACCAGTATCGTCACGAAACACCTCATAGCCAGCATGTAATTGTTGATACGTTTTTCGACCCATCAAACCTTTGGGCCTGCCATCATTCATATTGTGAGCACCGATGGCTTTTAGTTCCCCGGTTAGCTGCCCGAGTTTCTGATAGCTCAACCGATGACTGTGCACAGTCGAGCTCTCGATAGTCAAACCGACAGCGCCTATAGTGCTCTGCCAATCCAATGCGGGCATGAACCGATTGACATGGACATAACCATCAACACTTTCCCATGCTGATTTCAGTTCCGCCAAACTGCCGTCAATTAAAGTAGAAAATACAAATTTACCCTGGGGTTTTAATACTCTTTTTATTTCACTGAAAAGCAACGGCAGCTGCTGGCACCACTGCACTGCCATGCTGCTATAGATCAGATCAACACTGGCATCAGCAAACGGTAAACTTTCGGCATCAGCAGCCAGCCACTGATTATTACCTGCAAAACTGTGATTTTTAGCAAAACTCAACATACCTTCGGCGATATCCAACCCAACAATCGGGTGGTCATATTTTTCGTATAATTGGCGCTGAAAAAATCCGGTACCACAACCCAAATCGACCACTACGCTGCCACAATCTTTTGGCATATAAGTTAGTAACCGACTGCCAACATCCCGCTGAAACTGGGCTGCACTGTCATAACCACCGGCGGCCTTACTAAAAGACTGCGCAATTGATTGTTTATTGAGCGAAAATTCCATCAACTAATAAACTCCTCAACAATAGTCACCAGCTCAGCCGTCGCTGATAACATTGGCGCATGACTCACACCTATCATCACCATACTGTTGTGACTAAAATCTGCTACCTCCAGCGGCACTAAATGGTCATTTTCGCCATACACATGTTTTTCAGGACAGCGCAATTGCAGCCAGCTCTGACGTTGGTCAACACTTCTCAAAATATCTAAGCCTGTGGCTAATACTTGTTTATTTAATTGTTTTCTTTCACCAATTAGTTGACGTAGTTTTTTGAGCACCGTTTTTTCATTGCGATCGCTAACGGCTTGTAAACCGGCAAAGAGTTTTAAGGCCTTAAGTTCATCAATTAATACCGACTGATAAAATTCATCAAAGGTATCGCTCGGCATACCTTTATCCCAGCCATTACCTTGAACAAACTTTGGGCTGGCCGCAATAGTCAGCAAGCTAGCAACTTTAGCGCTATATTTATTGGCAAACGCCATCGCAACATTGCCTCCCAGTGACCAAGCGATAATATGCGTCTTAGTTATTATCTTTCGATCCAGTTCAGCAACCAAATCGTCGAGGGAGAAATCGTCGCATATAACTGTTTCGCCACGAGGCAAATCAATAATCTTTATTTGATAACGTGAGTCTAACTGTTCTACAAAGTCATTCCAGACTGCAGCCTGAGCGCCCCAACCATTAATGATAGTGATATTTTTACAATTACTGCTCATGATTTACCCTTGGCATGAGTTCGGCTAATGCTTGCAGTAATTGCTCTACCTGCTGTTTGCTATGGACAGCACTTAGCGTAATCCGCAATCTAGCACTGCCAGCTGGAACTGTCGGCGGACGGATTGCTGACACCCAAATCCCTTTCGCCTCCAGTCCCGCGCTCAATGCCAGCGCTGCATTGGCATCGCCAATTAACAGCGGCTGAATAGCCGTATTTGATTCCATTAACGGCAGCTCTAGTAATGCTGCCCCATGTTTAAAGTAGTTAATTAGCTCTACTAGGTGTTCGCGTCGCCAGCTTTCAGTTTGTAATAATCGCAGCCCGGCACGCGTGCTCGCTGCAATACTTGGCGGCATGGCAGTGGTATAGATATAACTTTTTGAAAACTGTATTAGCGTTTCTATTAAGGCATTGCTACCGGCAACAAAAGCGCCAAAAGTGCCAAGGCCCTTACCCAGCGTTGCCATCAAAATGGGTAGCTGCTGCTGATCTAAGCCAAAATGCTCGCTGCAGCCGCCGCCATTTTTACCCAATACACCAAAACCATGGGCATCATCTACCATTAGCCAAGCCTCGTTTCGCCTGGCGCTAGCCACTAATTCGGGAAGGGGGGCAATATCGCCATCCATGCTAAACACACCATCTACCGCGATTAATTTATTGCCACTTTTCGTTTTAGCTAACTTTAGCTCTAGGCTGGTTATATCATTGTGCAAATAACGCTGCATCCGTGCGCCGCTTAATAAACCTCCATCTAATAACGACGCGTGATTGAGTTTGTCTTCGAACAAATAATCACTCTTATTGAGCAGTGCGGTAATTACACCAAGATTGGCCATGTAGCCGGTTGAAAATAGTAGCGCTCGATCTCGTCCAGTAAATTCCGCTAGCTCTTGTTCTAGTGCATGATGCTCACTGCTGTGGCCGCAAACCAAATGCGATGCGCCACTACCTATACCATACTTATCAATGGCTTGTTTAGCAGCTTGATTGATTTCAGGGTGATTTGCCAAACCCAAGTAATCGTTGGAGCAAAAGCCCAATAATTGCTTGCCATCAACAACCACCGACGCACCTTGGGCGCTGGCAATAGTTTTACGAACGCGGTATAGCGATTGCCGCTGGCGCTCATTTAAACGTTGCTGAAGAACTTGTTCCAAAATGTGGCAGCTAAGTGTTAGCTAGCGGCATTATAGAACACAGCATCGTTTTCTTGCTGCTGAATTTTATCCACCAACATGGCCGCTTCATCTTCTGGACGATGGGTCTGAGCATAACCTTCAGGCTTAATTCCAAGCTTGGCAAACAATTCCATATCTTTATTAGCGGATGGGTTGGGAGTGGTTAACAGCTTTTCGCCATAAAATATCGAGTTTGCTCCGGCTAAAAATGTCATCGCCTGCATCTGCTCATTCATTTCTTCGCGCCCTGCCGACAACCGCACATGAGATTTTGGCATCAGAATTCTGGCCACAGCGATGGTGCGAATAAAATCGAACGGCTCTAAGTCATCAACATTGTCTAACGGTGTCCCGTCCACTTTAACGAGCATATTAATTGGCACACTTTCTGGATGCACCGGTAAATTGGCTAATTGCATTAATAAACCAACGCGGTCTTTTAACTCTTCACCCATACCCACAATACCGCCACTGCAAACCTTCATCCCAGCGCTGCGCACATTCTCCAGGGTAGTAAGACGGTCACCATAGGTGCGGGTAGTAATAATGTCCTCGTAATATTCTGGCGAGGTATCTAAATTATGGTTGTAGTAATCAAGCCCCGCAGCCGCCAGCTCTTGCGATTGGCCTTCAGTCAACATGCCCAGTGTCATACAGGTTTCTAAGCCCAAGGATTTTACGCCCTCAACCATGGCGACAACATAAGGCATATCTTTCTTCTTTGGTGAGCGCCATGCGGCGCCCATACAAAAGCGAGTGGCGCCGCTTTGTTTGGCGGCCCTAGCCTCTTCGATCACATGATCGACTTCCATTAACGGCTCTACTTTAAGACCAGTATCATAACGCGTACTTTGCGGACAGTATTTACAGTCTTCTGGGCAGGCACCGGTTTTAATCGATAACAATTGACTTATCTGCACCGTGTTTGGATCAAAAAACTGTCGGTGAACTGTTTGTGCCTTAAACATTAAGTCGTTAAATGGCAGGTCAAACAGAGCCTGGACTTCAACAGCTGCCCAGTTACTGCGAATTAGATTTTCAGTTATAGCGCTCATCAATGGCTTCCATCTGTCCTTAGAACAGTAATTATTGTATAAATGATTTAGTAGTATTTTACGGACTGGATAAAAGCTGTCAACCAGAAAGGACTCATATGGTTAACTACTATATTTCTCAATTAACTTATGCGCTTTTTCCTGGGCGTTGCATTGTCTGTGACCAAGCTACTAGCAGAGCGCTGGATCTCTGCAGCGAATGCGAAAACTCACTATCGATTATAGATATATATTGCAGAACTTGCGGTCTCCCAACCAGCTCTCCGTCAACCCACTGTGGCAGCTGTAGCAAGCAACTTCAGCCCTTTCATCGCTGCTTGTCTTTGCTTAGTTATGATGAGTTAACTGCCAAGCTCATCTATCAACTTAAATACAATAATAGTTTTGCTACCATCAAAGTGCTTGGCGATTTATTTAGCCGACACATCACAACTCATTATAAGGAAGCACTACCGCAGCTAATTATGCCCGTGCCACTGCACTGGCGCAGGTTGCATAATCGTAGCTACAATCAAGCCCAGTTAACCGCCAAATATATTGCTAACCAGCTAGGGATAAAAATGAGCAATCATAGTTGTCGACGTATTAAAGCCACGTCGGCGCAGCAAAATCTAACCCGTGCTCAACGTAAAAAAAATATTCGCGGCGCATTTAAATCAAAACCTCTTCAAGATATCTCACACGTGGCTATTATTGACGATGTCATCACCACCGGCGAAACTGTTGGTGAATTAACACGCAGCTTGCAACAACATCAGCCCGGTCTTAAAGTAGACGTATGGAGCTTGGCTAGAACACCTCTCAAATAACTAATTAGGTCTTAATGCAAAAAATTCTGTTCATCACTGCGCTCCTGCTCTGCGTCAATATGGCCAGCGGCAATGACCAACTTCACCTTGGCGTTGCCAGCAGTTTTAAACCAGCAGCCGTTAAGTTGATAACTGCCTTTAATCAACAGACTAATAGTAATGTAAAGCTCAGCAGTGCCTCTAGCGGTAAGCTTTTTTCTCAGGCTGTAAATGGCGCACCCTTTGATATAGTACTTTTCGGAGATAGTAAGCATTCACTTTTATCAGAAGACATGAAGCTCGCCATTAAAGCCAGCAGCTTTAACTATGCTATTGGAGAAATCGCTTTGGTATCAACCGGTAATCAATGTTTAAACTCAAACGGCACTCAATTTAGCGGCACTTCTATCGCTATTGCCAACCCCAAAATTGCCCCGTATGGGCTAGCTGCTAAGCAAGTCATGCGCAATCAAGGCCTTGATCAAATAGTCAATCTACGTCTAATTAGCGCTGAAAATGCAGCCCAAACTTTGCATTTTTTTGCTACCGGCAATGTTGATCATGCCATTACCAGCTCAGTATTAATTCAGCAATGGCTGGCACGCAATACTGCCAAAGAAATCATCTATTGCCCACTAAGCAGCAACAGCTATGATGCCATCATTCATCAAGGTGTGATTTTGCAGCACAGTGAAAATCAACAGCTAGCAACCGCCTTAGTAAACTTTATTTTGTCCAATCAAGGCCAAACTATTATCAGCGCATTAGGGTATCAAGCCGCCAGTGAATGAGTTTATTTCCAGCAATGACTTAACCGCTATCTGGCTTACCTTGCAGCTGGCATTTGTGAGCACGCTACTGTTACTGCTTATTTCAATTCCTATTGCATGGAAGCTTTCTCGCAGTCGCAGTCGATTTAAACCGTTGATTGAAGCGTTGATTGCACTACCCTTAGTACTGCCTCCCACGGTGATCGGCTTTTACCTATTAATTAGCTTTGCGCCGCATTCGGCACTTGGTCAAAGCTGGCAAACACTGTTCGATAGCCGCCTAGCATTTAGTTTCAGCGCACTCGTTATCGGTTCTGTTATTTATTCATTGCCCTTTGTTGTACAACCATTAAAACATACATTCGATCACTTGCCCTATAAGTTATTAGAGGCTGCCTCAACCATGGGCAGCAGCCCTAGCGACCAAATGCGCCACTTAGTTCTACCTTGGTCACAGGCAGGTATTATCAGCGCGGCAATGCTAGGCTTTGCCCATACAATTGGCGAGTTTGGTATCATTTTAATGATTGGTGGCAATATTCCGGGCGAGACCCAAGTGCTGTCGATAGCACTTTATGACAAGGTGGAAGCTTTAGAGTATACCCAAGCCCACTGGCTAGCTGGCGGCCTAATGCTGTTCTCCCTATTAATGCTGACAGCACTTTATAGTTTACAGGCCAACAAGCCCCGTGGCAGTGCATCATGGGTTTAAGCTGCAAGATTATATTAGCCAGGCATAACTTAAGCCTAGACCTAGCTTTTAAAACCGAAAGCAAAGGTATTACCGCAATCTATGGCCCGTCCGGTACTGGTAAAACCACGATCTTAAAAATTATTGCTGGGATTGAGCGCGGCGACAAGGGCAGCAGTATCTCACTCGATAATACAGTCTGGCAAAACGATGCTACATTTACGCCTACCCATCAGCGCAAGCTGGCCTATGTATTTCAGCAACCACGCTTGTTCCCTCACTTAACTGCCGGCGGAAATTTAGAATTTGCCTATAGCCGTCGTCGGAACAGCCGTGGAATTTCCATCAGCGATGCTATTAGCCAATTTGGCCTAAGCGATTTTATTGATCAGTTCCCCGATCAACTATCTGGCGGTCAGGCCCAACGTGTCGCTATTGCTCGCGCCTTGGTTAGCGCCCCGGATATGCTGTTGATGGATGAGCCATTGGCCGCACTGGATGATAAATCTCGCCATGAGCTGCTAACTCTACTGGAAGGCTTGCATCGACAGCTCAGCGTGCCAGTTATTTACGTTAGTCATCAATTAGAAGAAGTAGCCAGATTGGCCGACCATGCGGTACTGATTGAACAAGGCAAAACCCTCGCCCAAGGCAAGCTAGTCGATTTATGTAGCCGACCGGAATTACCGATTGCTCAACAAAGCAACAGCGCTAGCTTGTGGGAAGGGGTTGTTAGCGGCCAAGACCAGCATCAACTGACCAAGGTAACAGTAGGCCATAATATTGCGCTATGGGTCAGTGGCAAGCCGGTAGCGAGCGGTTTACCAGTGCGCCTGCGGATCCCAACTAACGCCGTCAGTATTTCTCTGCAGCCAACCCTGCAAAGCAGCATTATTAATATATTAGCGGCTAAAGTGGCAGCTATTACTCAACTGGGCTTTGGTAAGTCCATTGTAAAGCTTGCGGTTGATGACCAAGTACTACTTGCGAGTATCACTGATCGCTCAGTCTCAGAATTAGATTTAAAAATTGGGAAACAGGTATTCGCACAGGTTAAAGGTGTGGCACTATTGACCGACTATGGCTGAATGAGGCCAGTGCAATTAACGCAAAAATTGAGCCTATTGTGACTGACCCAACTGCCGCTGACCCAACCCCGTATTATCAACTGACCCCTAGCGTAGTTATCGATGCAGTTGAAAGTACTGGCAAGCTGAGTGATTCTCGTATTCTGGCCTTAAATAGCTATGAGAACAGAGTTTATCAAGTGGGCATAGAAGGTCAGTCACCGGTTATTGCCAAATTTTATCGCCCTGGACGATGGAGCGACCAGCAAATAATTGAAGACCACCAGTTTAGCCAGGAACTACTCGACAACGAAATTCCAGTTGTCGCGCCGCTTCAGAACGAAGCTGGCCAAACTCTATTTGTTTATGGTTCATTTCGATTTTGCTTATACCCCCGGGTCGGCGGCCATGCACCGGAACTAGATAACCTCGCTACGATTTATCGTCTTGGCCAATTTATGGGGCGCATTCATGCGGTAGGGAAAACCAAGCCATTTCAACACCGAGTGGAGTTTTCAATGGAACATATGATTGGTGAAAATGCAGGATTTATTGCCAAAAATTTTATTCCCACCGAATTGTTACCTGCTTATCGCAGCTTGATCGACGACATCTTGCCAAAACTACAAGGGCTATGGTCAACACTTGGTGCCAGCAGTTATATTCGACTCCACGGTGACTGCCACGGCGGCAATATTTTATGGCATGACGACAGCCCAACTTTTGTAGATTTTGACGATGCGATGAGCGGCCCGGCGATTCAAGATTTATGGATGTTTTTATCCGGTGACCGCAATAGCCAGCTGGCCCAATTGGCAGAATTGGCTGAGGGATATGGGATGTTCAGCTCATTTCCCACTAAACAGCTGCCATTGATTGAGACCTTGCGCACTATGCGTATTATTTATCATAGTGCTTGGCTGGCCAGACGCTGGGCAGATCCGGCGTTTACACACAACTTTCCATGGTTTAACACACACCGCTATTGGTCAGATCATATTTTAACTTTGCGCGAGCAACAATCCGCATTGCAAGAGCCTGCATTAGAGCTTTGGTAGAATTCATTAATGATTATTAAAACATTCAAATACTTATTATTATTGGTCCTCGCATTGATGCCTGTAATAGCAATATTGGCTTATATGGCAACATCCCCTGCACCAATGTATCCGCCAAAATTCTATCAACAACCTAGCCAAGCCATTTTGCAAAAATTGCCCTCTAGTAATAGCGTATCAATTGCGGCGATTATTGATGAAGCGGAACTAAATTTACTGATCAACGAATTTATCAAAACAGGACTAGGGTTAAATATTTATTCCACCAGTACACTACTAAAGCCTGCAGTAATTAACAGCAACGTCACCGTAGCACTGCCATATCTTGATAAACGTTATATTAACGTCTTAGTTACATTAAAGCCCGACGGCAACAGCGCCACCATAGTGAAAGCCAGTATCGGTCAAATAAATATTCCGTTGCGGCTCGCAGGCGCAGTCAAAGACAGGGGCATAGGTTTATTACAATCTCATCAGCTTTACCCAGTGCTAGAAAATATTCATCGTAAAATTACCGACATTGAATCTGAGCAAGGTTTTTTACGTATTAGTTATCGGCCAGATTTAAGCAGCCAAGATCAAACCGTGCTTGCCAGCAACGACGATGTACAAGTTTATTTGGCCCTAATCGAACAATATGCCAACAACAGCGACATTCCAGTAAAGCGATTGCGTTACCAAGGTTATCCGCTTAACCAAATATTAGCCGAGCTTTTTAGCGCCGCTGAAAATCGGACGGCTAACGGCGAAGCACGACTAAAGGAACACACTGCTATTATTATTGCCTTGTCACTGCACTGCGCCGATCAGCGTATTTTACAAGCCACTAACTGGCTGACTGAATACCAGCAGCCAACAATAAGGCTACCAATAGGCATCTATAAGCGGTCAGATTTAGGCGTGCATTTTATGAGTTCTGCCGCGGCTTATTATTACGCAGGTGCAGAGGTCGCTTTGCTAGTTGGTCTTTACAAAGAAATGTTGGATGCCCGAGTTAAGGATAGATTTGGCCTCAGGGATTTAACCGCTGATTATGCTGGCATAGAATTTGCGAAGCTAATGACGAACAGTGCAGCAACAGACTGGCTAGCGCAAAACTACCACTTAACTGATGCTGACAATAATCTATTGCCCTTAATGGCTGTAGCCGACGCTGACAAACTAAAAGACATTTCATTACTGGGTAGAGCGGGAATTAATGCTGCCACAGTTGCCGATATCAAAACGACGATCACCGCCACAGTAAAAAGATCGCCACTGTATTCGACTCAACTTTAAGGCCCCGTTACACGATCCAATAATGCTTGCCTCATCGCAGTCGCTGGCGCCGACAGTTGATTTTTACGCCGAGTGATAATCCCCACATTACGACTAATTTTACTTCCTGTTAAAGGCTTACACTCAACACCTAAGGACTCCATCTGTTTAATAGTCAACGACGGCACAATACTTAACCCTAAGCCGTTCGCTATCATAGAGCCTATTGAAGCTAACTGATGAGCCTCGAAGGCAATCGCTAATTTTATATCGCAAGCCTTGGTAGCGGTTTCAATTAACTGGCGAATACTCGACGGCCGCTGTAGGGCAATAAACGGATACGCTGGCAAATCGCGCAAACATATTTTACTCTGGTGCATTAAGGCATGCTGCTTCGGTGCAGCGACAAAAAATTTGTCTTCAAATAAAACCTCAAAATCTAACTCGTCATACTCACCGGGGTCAAAGCTGACGCCAATTTCAACTCGCCCAGTTCGCACCATGTCTACTACATTTTCCGCCACTACATCTTGCACCGCAATATCTATATTCGGATGCTGACCACAATAGTAAGCCAATACGTCAGGCAGCAAGCTACTAGCAAAGGAAGGCATGGCAGCAATACTCAACTTGCCACGGCGCATGGCAAATAAATTGTGCACATCAGCAAAGGCATTATCCCAGTCGGCCAGCAATCGCTGCGCCACCGGATAAAAAGCTTCGCCTTCAGGTGTTAACGCAAGGCTGCGAGTGGTGCGAGCCAGTAACCTACCACCCACTATTTCCTCCAAATTTTTAATCGCAATACTTAAGGCGGGTTGAGACAAATGCACGCGGCCACCTGCCTCGGCAAAGTTACGCGCCTGGGCCGCGGCTACAAAAGCTTTTAACTGTTTAATCGTCGCGCTCATTGGTTTCACCTAGTATTTTTATATATTTGATTTATAAATAAATAGATCAATATTTTACGCTTGATAAATATAAAGTGTTAGCTCATCCTCGCTCTATTGGTACCTAACGGAGCAGAGAAATGGCAGGATTTGATAAGGTGGTTGCCACCTATGAAGAGGCAATGACTGGATTAGAAGACAATATGACAGTTATCGCTGGCGGCTTCGGTCTCTGTGGTATTCCTGAGAATTTAATCAACCACATTAAAACCATGGGCACTAAAGGCCTCACCATTGTCTCTAACAATTGCGGCATCGACGGCTTTGGCTTAGGGGTTTTGCTAGAAGACCGCCAGATTAAAAAAATGGTGTCATCGTATGTGGGTGAAAACAAAATGTTTGAAGACCAGCTGCTCGCTGGTCAGCTAGAAGTAGAGCTAACACCCCAAGGTACCCTCGCTGAAAAAATACGCGCTGGCGGAGCGGGTATTCCAGCTTTCTTTACCGCTACCGGCTACGGCACCCTGATAGGCGAAGGCAAAGAAGTACGTAACTACCATGGTAGAAATTATATTTTAGAAGAAGCAATCACCGCTGACTTCGCTATTGTTAAAGCGTGGAAAGCCGACCGCTTTGGTAACGCCATCTATCGTCATACCGCCCAAAATTTTAATCCAATGGCCGCAACTGCTGGCAGCATAACTGTTATGGAAGTAGAAGAAATTGTAGAGCCAGGCGAGTTAGATCCTGCACATATCCACACTCCAGGCATTTATGTTGACCGCCTGATTCAAGGCAGCTTTGAGAAGCGCATAGAACAACGTACTGTTAGGATATAAGGAGAACACAGATGGGACTTTCTAGAGACCAAATGGCCATGCGTGTTGCGCGCGAACTGCAAGACGGCTACTACGTCAACCTTGGCATTGGCATTCCAACATTAGTTGCCAACCACGTGCCAGCAAGTATAGAAGTTATGCTGCAATCAGAAAACGGTTTACTAGGTATGGGACCGTTCCCGACTGAAGCAGAGCTAGATGCCGACCTGATTAATGCGGGCAAACAAACCGTAACAGCGGCGACTGGCGCATCTATTTTTTCTTCGGCAGAATCCTTCGCGATGATTCGTGGCGGGCATGTTGACTTGACTGTACTCGGGGCGTTTGAAGTTGATATGAATGGCAGTATTGCCTCATGGATGATACCTGGTAAATTGATCAAAGGGATGGGCGGAGCCATGGACTTGGTTGCCGGCGCTAACAATATTATCGCCATCATGACCCACGCTGATAAATACGGGAAGTCTAAGCTGCTGAAACAGTGCACGCTGCCACTAACCGGCTCGAACTGTATTCAAAAAGTACTGACCGACTTAGCTTATTTAGAAATACACGATGGTGCATTTCACTTAATAGAGCGAGCTGTTGGTGTGAGCGTTGAAGAAATTAAGGCAAAAACTGAAGGGACATTAGTGATACCAGATAATGTGGCTGAAATGGAATTTTAGTCTCATCAGGTTACCACCCTATTTCGACCGCTGTGTTTAGTTTTACACATAGCTCTAGCCGCCATTTTAACCACATCAGTACTATCTTAAAATGGCGAGGTTGAGTCAGCGACGCCGCAACTTGCTGTCATTAATCCGTAACCCGCCAAACGAATAACTGGCGATACTTTGACATATTCTTTTGGCTACTTTATGGGCGACATAAACATTAGTTGCTGGCTTAAATACAACTATTTCTTCCCCACTCCAGTGAGTCACAACATCATCGCCACGGACACAACTTTTAATTAACGACGATGCCTCAACTAATACTTTGTCGCCAACAAGGTGGGCAGGTTTATCATTTGCTTATTTAAAGTGATCTAAATCTATTAATACCATCGAAAAGTTAGCTTTATTACTACCTTTGCGCAGGTCTTCAGATATATTTTTAGAAAAACCCCTACGATTATTGAACCCAGCAAGTTGATCTGTTTTAGCTAAACTATTTAATTTTCCCTTGGCGCTGTACCAACCTTTGCGCCTATCGAAATGAATTACCTCTATAGAGAGACAAGAGAAACTCAATACTAAATATGCCATTAAATAACGTTGACTTAGCT
>TARA_B110000902_G_scaffold248544_1_pt1 | contig 13113 bp, 10 predicted proteins | sample TARA_B110000902 | Tara Oceans TARA_B110000902 (sample SAMEA4398009) | marine metagenome | biome: Polar Biome; feature: [SRF] surface water layer (ENVO:00010504); material: water (ENVO:00002006), including particulate matter (ENVO:01000060) such as... | depth 5 m | reverse complement strand
TTCGAGTGTTGTTATTGTCCAGTGCATAGGGATCCAATGTCGCTCCAAAATTCAAACTCATTTTATTATCTAATAATTGCGTTCCCCCGGAGAGACGAACCGGACTCCAGTTTAAAGAATCTCCAGCCACATTGTAATTGGTTGAGAAATTTAAAGAATTCAATATAAAAACCTTCTTAGCTTCTGTAGCCGTACTGTCTTGATCTCTCACTTTGGCTTCAAGATTATTGCTTAGTGACAAGCCAACGCCACTAGAAAATACTTTTCCTGGGGACCCAAAAAGAGATTGCTCAAAGCGTGTATATTCAACGTCACTCGTTGTTTTCCCATCCGCACTAACCACCTCGTAGGAGTCATAATATTGGTCGAATCCAGGGTTGACACTATAACTAATTGAGGGGCGCATCACATGTCGGATCGCTTGAATTTTTTTATCATCACCAAATTCAAACATTCCATAGACCGTGGTCCCTAAACTGGTACTAAAGTTATACGTTCTAAACGAGTCAAAGCCTTTGATGTCTTCTGTAATGAGCTCTTGAGATTCAGAGTCAAAGGACTTACTAATGGTTTTAAAAGTCCAGTTTTCCTTAAAATTAGCACTTGTACTCATGCTCAAATGTTTAAAAAGCTTGAAATTTGTACTTAAAGGGATGGTGTGTTGAAACCCCGCTTTTGCATCTCTAAACATCTGCGCTTTAAAAAATAGGCTATCGGTTGTTTCAATTCGATTCTCCCCTCGAACATTGTATTGTAAATTGATATTTTGTAAACCTCCTTTTTTACTGCCCGTTTTTGGCGCAAATGGAAAGATACGATCAATACTTCCCTGAAAAGTTGGCAGGGTCATGTTGATAGATTGTGTTTTTGTATTTTGTGAGTGAGTGGCGGTCAAACTGACATTTACCTGAGGTTCCGTTTGAAATGTTTTCGAATAAGACACAGAAGATGAAAGCGTGTTGTTTAAAAAATTAGCTAAATTTACTTGATTTACAGATTCTTGGAAATAAGTACTACTTCCTAAATTTACGGATGCTGAGAACCGTGAGTTTGGGCTCGACTTAGAATCCTGGCTCTGATTCCAACGGAGGTTATATATCGTACTTTTTGAGTAATCAGGAAATCCACGCTCGCTATTGATGATGTTTTCGTACCGAAAACTTAAATTACCTCTAAATTTATACCGAATCCCATAATCGCTTTCGAGCCGTAATCCATAACTTCCATTGGTGTAATAATCGCCGATGGTGGCTAAATCAAAATAATCGCTCAATGCAAAGTAATAGCCTCCGTTTTGTAAAAAATAACCACGATTGTTTTGTTCACCAAAGGTGGGCAGAATCACTCCAGAAGATCGCGTTTGTGATTGTGGAAAAAAGGCAAATGGCAACCCAATAGGAGTCGGGACATTTGCTATAAACATATTAGTGAGGCCTGTCACAATTTTTTTACCTGGAACCACTTTGGCCTTTCGTAATAAAAAATAATACTCAGGATTTTCAATATTTTCAGAGGTTGTAAATTTAGCTCTCTTTACAAAATAGACCGAATCATTTTCTTTCTTTGTTAAATCTGAAATAATTCGCCCCCCTTGTTGTTCTGTTTTGGAATTCCAAATAAGGGCTTTTTTGGTTTTCATATTATACACAATCGAATCCGGCTCTACCACTTCACTTCCTTGTTTAAAAACGGGGTATTGGGAGTAGACACCAAGAGAATCTTTGAGTCGTCCTGCATAAACGATGTCATTGGCATAGTCAATCATGATGACTCCTGCTTTGATTTCCATCTCAGTGTAAAGGACTTCAGCTTCGTTGTATAAATATATTTGTTTCGTTTTTTGATTAATCGACGTATAGTCAGTCGCCTTGTACGTTATGGTACCATCTAATAGTCCTTTTGGTTTTTGAAGGCTGTCATTGGAAATAGAATCCGTTTCAATTTGTTTGAGTTCTTGATCTGGAATTGAGTCATTGGTAACCGATAGTAATTGTTCTATAGGAAACTCCTTTTTCGAGGGCTTCAAATTTGGAGTGTCCTGAGCCCAGCCTATAGTGTTAGTAAACACTGTAAAACTTAAAGTAAAAACTAGTTGAAATATTCTTGTTTTCAATGCTTTTAGGGGTATTTTTGTATTTATTGGCTCGATTTTTGAAAAATCAAAGTTACGGATATTTTTTTTTGATTTTTATATTTTAACCATTCGTTTCAAAGGCAAATTAATCAACATGCAAAAGCAAATAAAACTCATTTTAATCTTCAGTTTCCTTTTTGGAATTTTCACAGCCGATTCACAAAACAACACCAAACCTTTTGTTGTGGTTTTAGATGCAGGACATGGAGGTAAAGATCCAGGTAGACCCACCGATTTCGGATATAAAGAAAAGGATATTGCTTTGAAAATGGTGTTAAAAATAGGTGAAAATTTAAAAAAATATAAAAATATTAAGGTTATCTACACAAGAAAAACAGATGTTTTTTTAGAATTAAGACAACGGGCAGCAATTGCCAACAAAGCAGATGCGGATTTATTTGTCTCTATTCATTGTAATGCACACAGTTCTAATGCCTATGGTACTGAAACCTATGTATTGGGGCTACATCGAAACGAGTCTAACTTCAGAGTGGCTCAGCAAGAGAATGAAGTTATTTTTTTAGAAGAAGATTTTGAAACCAATTATGAAGGATTTGATCCAAATTCTCCTGAATCCATGATTGGATTGACACTGATGCAAGAAGACTATTTAGATCAAAGTATTCTGTTAGCACGCTATGTTCAGGATAATTTCACCAATAAGCTTAAACGGAAAAATAGAGGGGTAAAACAGGCGGGTTTTTGGGTGTTACACAATACCTATATGCCAAGTATTTTGATTGAAACCGGTTTTATAACAAACAGATCTGAAGGAGATTATCTTAATTCTACCGTGGGGAGAAATAATATTTCGAAAAGTATATCGGATGCAATATTAGATTATAAGTCCAAATTAAATACAGATGATATTGTGGAAGTGGCCACTACTAATGAAGAGTTAAAACCTTCAACTGAAACAGAGGACTCCGATGCTATTTCCAACACTTCAAAAAATGAAGCGAATGGAATTATTTTTAAAGTTCAAATTGCGTCGGGTTCCCAAAAATTAGCAACAAAATCCTATAATTTTAATGGCTTGGATGGAATATCAAGAAAAAAATCAAACAAGAGATACCACTATTTTTATGGCAATACACCCAGTTTTGAAGCGATTACCGCTTTAAAACAAATTGCAATTGACAAAGGCTATAAATCGGCTTTTTTAGTTGCGTACAAAAATGGGCAAAAAATAGCAATTCAAACCGCTTTAAAATCTACAGAATAATAGCGCTAATTATTTCAATATTATTCTTAAATTTGTAAGAAGAAAAAACTATCAAATTGAATTTATCTAGAGAAATTAAAACCGCCATTCTTGTCATTTCAGGCATCTTACTCTTCATTTTTATTTTTTACTATTTAAAAGGAGAAAATATTCTTGACTCCTCAAAAAAAATCACTGCCGTGTATGAAAATGTCGAGGGACTAGCACCCTCTGCTGCGGTTACGGTCAATGGTCATAAAATAGGAAAAGTTCAATCGATTGAATTTTCAGATGACCGCTCCGGTTCACTGACAGTGACGCTGCTGATTGATAGTGATTTTGAATTTTCAATAAACAGTAAAGCACAATTATACGAAGCCGGACTTATTGGGGGGAAAGCCATTGCCATTTTACCTGCATTTGACGGTGCTGCAACAGTAGTATCTGGTGATTCTTTAGCCTCTGATATTAAGCCGGGCCTTACAGATTTGGTGAATCAGCGTTTAACACCACTTCAAGAAAAAATGGAAACCATGATGGTGAGTGCAGATTCATTATTGATCAATCTAAATGAGATTTTTGATACGCAAACCAAAAAAAATATCAAGTTAAGTCTAGCACAACTTAGCACAACCATTGAGTCTTTTAAATCCACTTCAGAATCCTTAAACGGATTAGTTTCAGATAATACGTCTGCAATTGGAAAAACGATTACAAATTTTAATAAAATATCGGAAGATCTAACAACGCTCAGTAGTTCATTAGCTGCTTCGGATTTAGAGACCATTATGGCGAATTTAAAATCAACGCTCTCTAGTTTTGACACGTTATTAAGTAGTATAGAAAACGGAGAAGGTTCTGTTGGAAAACTCATGAAGGATGAAAGTGTATACAACAATCTTGAAGGAGCTACCAAACAATTAGAACAGCTTTTGGAGGATATGAAATTGAACCCAAAACGGTATGTGCACTTTTCTTTATTTGGAAAAAAAGCAAAACAGTATGACGCAGCGGGGAATGAAATAAAAAACAACAACGACTAACCAAATGGAATTTTTGCCAAATTTAATTTTCGCAATATTACTTTTTACAGGGATTGGTTTTTTTGCTCGAAACATAAGCAAACTTAAACGGAATATCGATCTTGGTAAAGATGTTGATACGAGTGATCAGACCAAAATTCGATGGAAAAACATGGCCCGAATAGCTTTAGGCCAAAGTAAAATGGTGCGCCGTCCAATTGCTGGAATTCTTCACATTGTAGTGTATGTCGGCTTTGTGGTCATCAATATTGAAGTTTTAGAAATCATCATTGATGGGTTGTTTGGAACCCACCGTATTTTTTCAGGAATTGGAAGTCTATATGGTGTTTTGATTGGAACGTTTGAAATCCTCGCAGCACTTGTATTTGTCGCCGTTATTATCTTTTGGTTTCGTAGAAATGTCGTGAAGATTCAACGCTTTATGAAATCCGAAATGAAAGGATGGCCAAAATTAGATGGGAACCTAATTCTCTATTTTGAAATTGTTTTAATGGGGTTATTTATCATAATGAATGCCACCGATGTGGAATTCCAATCCACGAATTCTGGGAACATAATCAGTCAGTTTTTTGCTCCAATGTTTGAAGGCTATAATGTGCACCTAATTGAAAGAGTCGCCTGGTGGATGCACATCGTTGGGATTCTAGTATTCTTAAATTATTTATATTACTCGAAACATTTACACATTTTATTAGCTTTTCCAAACACCTATTACGGAAGCGTAAAACCAAAAGGATACTTTAATAATTTGGAAGCAGTCACCAACGAAGTGAAGCTTATGATGGATCCGAATATTGATCCTTTTGCCACTACTGAAGAGGATGCGTCAATCCCTGATAAATTTGGAGCTAGTGATGTTCAAGACTTAAATTGGGTCCAACTTTTAAATGCCTACACCTGCACCGAATGTGGCCGTTGTACAAGCGAATGCCCAGCCAATCAAACAGGTAAAAAACTATCGCCACGTAAAATAATGATGGACACCCGGGATCGTTTGGTAGAAGTAGGAAATAATATAGATACCAATAAAGGCGTGTTTGTCCCCGACGGTAAGCAACTTTTAGGAGATTATATTACAAACGAAGAACTTTGGGCTTGCACTAGCTGTAACGCTTGTGTAGAAGCCTGTCCCATAAGTATCGATCCACTTTCAATTATTCTGGAAATGCGTCGCTATTTAGTGATGGAACAAAGTGCGGCCCCTATGGAACTCAACACGATGATGTCTAACATAGAAAACAATGGTGCCCCGTGGCCTTACAACCAAATGGACCGATTAAACTGGAAAAACGATTAAAATTATATCACTAAAAATTCATTATGAAAAGAGAAGAAGCAGACAAGTTATTACATGAAAAAGTAGAAGCTGGAGAACTTGTGAGTCCCGTACTCCCGGGCGGCGTTAAAAATTATTTAATAGATATCGATGGAACTATCACGGAAGATGTTCCTAACGAAGAGCCAGAACGTATGGGCACCTGTTTGCCTTTTGTAGACGCTTTAGAAACCTGTAACCGATGGTATGAAGAAGGACATATGATTTGTTTTTTCACATCCAGAACAGAATCACATAGAGAGGTGACACAAAACTGGTTGAAAAAACATGGGTTTAATTACCACAGCCTTTTAATGGGAAAACCAAGAGGTGGAAATTACCATTGGATTGATAACCATTTAGTAAAAGCAACGCGCTATAATGGTAAATTTACGGATTTAGTAGAAAAAGAAGTGACGATCGAAGTTTTTGACGATGGTCAGCATGACTAATATTTAGATTATGAGTGACGTATTAAAAGTACCTACAATGGCCGAATTCATGGCGACAGGGAAGCAACCCGAAGTACTGTTTTGGGTGGGCTGTGCTGGAAGTTTTGATGACCGTGCCCGAAAAATCACCAAGGCTTTTGTAAGATTACTAAACAAGGCCAAGGTTGAGTTTGCGGTCTTAGGAACCGAAGAAAGCTGTACCGGAGATCCAGCCAAACGATCCGGAAATGAATTTTTGTTTCAAATGCAAGCGGTGACCAATATTGAAGTCTTGAATGCCTATGAAGTAAAAAAAATTGTAACCGCCTGTCCACATTGTTTTAATACGCTCAAAAACGAATACCCTTCCTTGGGTGGAGACTATGCAGTGATGCATCACACTCAATTCCTCAAAAGCTTACTAGAAGAAGGGCGCCTCAGTATTGAAGGCGGTAAATTTAAAGGCAAACGCATCACATTTCATGACCCTTGTTACTTAGGTAGGGCGAATGACGTGTATGAAGCGCCTCGCGATTTGATTCAAAAGTTAGATGCCGAATTGGTGGAAATGAAAAATTGCCGCAAAAAAGGCCTCTGTTGTGGGGCTGGTGGTGCACAAATGTTTAAAGATGCCGAAAAAGGCGACAAAGAAATCAATATTGAACGAACGGAACAAGCCATGGAAGTCACTCCAGAAATTATTGCCACGGGATGTCCGTTTTGTAATACCATGATGACGGACGGCGTTAAAAATAAAGCGGAAGGTAAAATTGAAGTCATGGATGTTGCCGAGCTCATTGCCAATGCAAACGATTTATAACACTTAACACCCTAAAATAAATGCTTGTTAATTTTGACACCCTTCCCGAAACTGCTCGAATTTGGATTTACCAATCCAATCGTTCATTTTCAGAAGTAGAATTAGAAGAAATAACTGAAAAACTAACTGTATTTTTAGAAGGGTGGACTGCGCATGGCGCCGATTTACAAGCAGGCTTCGAAATTAAATACAAACGGTTTATTGTGATTGCTTTGAACCAACAAATGAATGCTGCTACAGGCTGTTCTATCGATTCATCTGTGAAATTTATTCAGGATCTAGAGACCACTTATAAGGTCGACTTGATGGATAAAATGAACGTTTCCTACAAGCAAGGCGAATACGTTGCCTATAAAACCTTAATTGATTTTAAAAAGATGGCCAAAGACAAAGCGGTTTCTAAAAACACTATAGTCTTTAATAACTTGGTCAACTCGAAGGCTGAATACTTAGAGTTTTGGGAAGTCCCGGCTTCTGAAAGTTGGCACAGTCGGTTTGTGTGATATTAGGAGGTTTCAGATTCCCAAAAAGGTAACTCATTAGGGTTGTGAGACTGTGTTAACTCGAGCTGTAATAATTTCTTTTTAGAAGACAGCCCTCCAGCATATCCTACTAATTTATTGGTGGAACCTATCACGCGATGACAGGGAACAACCAAAGCAAGGGCATTGGCACCATTGGCACTGGCCACTGCTCTGACGGCATTCTTATTTCCAATTTGATGCGCTAATTCCAAATACGAGATCGTTTTTCCATACGGGATTGTTTGTAAAGCGTTCCATACATTCAATTGAAATGGACTGCCAATCATTTTAATAGGCAGTGAAAAGGACGTTTGTTCTCCTTTCAAAAAAGCATCAATTTGGTGTCGGACGGATTTTAAAAAGGGTGTATCTTTGTCAATAAATTCAGCGTTTAAACCCGATAGGATACGTATGTCAACCGAAGATCGCATTTTTCGATAACGGAAATCTAACAAACACAATTCATCTTCATAACTCCCAAGGATCAAGTCTCCAATAGTGCTTTTGTAATATTGAAAAAAAATCGTGTTTGTAGATTCCATTAGATTAATCTATAGCAAAGCGTACTTTTACTTCACTTTCAATTTTAATGCCCGAAAATTCAATATCAATGGGTTTTTCCAAGTCATTACTAGGGGCATATTCTAAGCTCATCTTTGCATTTCGTTGCGAATAATTTCGATTTTGATAATACTTATCGGAGATATAAATCGCATTTCCGAGGGCTTGACCCAAAGGTTCCACAAGAGATATGGCTTGTGCTTTTGCTTTTAAAATGGCTTTGGATCGCAGGATTAGTTTCAAGGCTTCAGATTTTGAATAATCTGTTTTTGTTAATCGCACATTAGAAATGCCTTTGTCTTCTAAATGAATCAAAACTTTACTAGCCGTGAGCCCATCATAAACGATCAATTCGTAGGCTTTGGATTTGAGAACACTTTTCTTTCTCAAGAAATATTTCTTATAGTTACTGGCTAAATCTTCAATTTTTAATTGTTTTTTTAAATTGATACCCAAGCCTTCCAAAACACTTGCCATTTCGCGTTCTTGTTTTTCAACGGAGGTTTTATCGCGGTCTTCTTTTTCTTGAATTAGAATAGATAAATAAATGCGATCGGGTTTTACTAATGAATCCACTTTTGCGTTGGTTTCTAGATATGGTTGATCAATGAAATTTTTGGACTGTGCGTATCCGAAAAAGCAGGACGCAATACAAATGGCAGTAAACATGTAATTTTTCATAAATTGGATATTTTTATTTTTTCAATGAATATACAATTAATGTACCAAAGTTTAAAATAAACCCAAAGTTGTCTTTTTATATTACATGTCTTCTGAATTGAGAGATGTTATTTTTTCTTACAAATAAAAATTGCGCTCAAAAACATTCTGTGTTTCTTTTAAAAACAGTAATTTGGTATAGGATTTGAAGTCCGTATTTTTAAAACCATTTATGCGCCAATTTTTTACACTCTATTTTTTCATTTTTTCATTATCACTTTTAGCCCAAGAATCTACTTCTCCATTGGAGTCTTCAGATGTGGAGCTGCAAAAATCATGGGTCGATAGCACCTATAACTCACTCAGCCTAAAAGAGAAAATAGGACAGTTGTACATGGTTCAAGTGTTCTCTAACCAAGATCAAGCCACGAAAAAATCAATTCTCAACCAAATCACGACCCACCATATTGGAGGTGTTATTTATTCTAATGGAGGTCCCGTACGACAAGCCCAATTGAACAATGAGTTACAAGCAGCGTCTAAAATTCCTTTATTGGTTGGAATGGATGCCGAGTGGGGGCTGAGCATGCGCTTGGATTCTACCTATGCCTTTCCATGGAATATGACTTTGGGTGCCATTAAAAATTTAGACCTCATTCGTCAAACAGGAAAACATATAGGGGAACATTGCAAACGTATTGGGGTTCATTTTAATTTTGCGCCCGTGGTGGATATCAATACCAATCCCAAAAATCCGATTATAGGAAACCGTTCTTTTGGAGAAGATAAAGAAGAAGTCACAAATCGTGCTATGGCGTTTATGGAAGGCATGCAAAGTGCGGGGGTGTTGGCCAATGCCAAACATTTTCCAGGGCATGGCGATACGGCCTCCGATTCACATAAAACGCTGCCTACCATTAATTTTTCGGCACAACGCATCGATTCTTTGGAGTTGTACCCATATAAAAAATTATTTTCAAAAGGATTATCTTCTGTGATGGTAGCACACTTAAATGTGCCAAACCTCGATTCACGTCCCGATTATCCATCATCCTTATCGTATCCGATCGTCACCAAATTATTAAAAGAAAAACTAGGGTTTAAAGGGCTTATTTTTACCGATGCACTGAGTATGAAAGGCGCTTCTAATTTTAGTGATCCTGGCGAAATTGACCTTCAGGCGTTTTTGGCTGGAAATGATGTGATGCTGATGTCCAATGAGGTCTCACAAGGGGTCGAAGCATTACAAACCGCTGTAGAATCGGGGCTTATTTCAGAAGAACGTTTGGCACATTCGGTCAAAAAAATATTAAGTGCTAAATACAAGGTTGGCTTGCATCAATTTAAACCCATTAAAACCACTAATTTAGTGGCCGATTTGAACCGTCAAAAAGACGACGTTTTATACCAAAAATTGATGGAAAATGCCGTCACACTCGTTCAAAATAAGAATGAAATATTGCCCCTCAAAAAATTAGAATTACACAAAATCGCGTATGTAACTATGGGGAATGCGGATGCAACACCCTTTATAAAAATGCTCAATAAATACTCTAAAGTAGACCCTGTAAGTACCAATAATTTGGACGAACTTATAAGCGCTCTAAGCCAGTACAACACAGTGATTGTAGGGCTGCATACTTCCAATGCCAATCCGTGGAAATCGTATCAATTTACAGATAAAGAACTCGTTTGGCTTTATGAAATTGCACGCACCAATACGATTATTTTAAATATATTTTCAAAGCCCTATGCTTTAAATGATTTGAAGTCGATTGCTAATTTTGAAAGCATCCTAATGGCCTATCAAAATAGTCCAATAGCACAGCAAACTGCCGCACAAATTATTTTTGGTGCGCTTCCAGCAAAAGGAAAATTACCTGTGAGTTGTGGCTCAAACTTCAAAGCTGGTGATGGGATCATCACAAAAGCAATCGATCGTTTAACTTTCGGATTGCCGGAATCTGTTGGAATTGATTCAAGACGTTTACACAAAATTGATTCCATTGCATCCTATGCTATTTCAGAAAAAATGACCCCTGGCATACAACTTTTAGTGGCCAGAAAAGGAAAAGTGATCTATGAAAATTATTTTGGTCATCACACCTATAAAAATACAAATAAGGTGAACTTCGATGATTTGTATGATGTCGCATCTCTCACCAAAATATTAGCAACACTTCCTTTACTTATGGAACTGGTAGATGCTGGCGTGATTGGGTTACAGTCTACTTTAGGCGAATTGTTACCAGCCTATCAAAACACAAATAAAGAGGGCATTACCGTTCAAGAGATGTTGTCTCACTTTGCACAACTAAAACCGTGGATTCCTTTTTATATATCGACCTTAGATTCGATCACTAAAAAGCCAAACGCTAAGTTTTATAGAAAAAATAAGTCTACTGAATTTTCGATCAAAGTAAACGAACGCATGTACTTGCGAACCGATTTTAGAGACAGTATTCAAAGCCGAATTATCTCCTCTGAGTTGTTAGAGGAAAAAAAATATAGATACAGTGACTTGCCCTATTATATTTTAAAATCGATTCTAGAAAATCACTACGATCAACCTCTCGATGCATTGGTACAACAGCATTTTTATAAATCAATAGGCGCCAATTTTTCAACCTACAAACCCTTAGAGAAATTTAAAAAAAATCAACTAGTTCCCACTGAAAAAGATGATTATTACAGATATAATACCGTACAAGGGTCTGTACATGATATGGGAGCCGCCATGCAGGGGGGCGTTGGCGGTCATGCCGGATTATTTAGCAATGCCAATGATGTGGCAAAGCTCATGCAAATGTATCTCCAGAAAGGGACCTATGGCGGCAAACAGTATTTTTCATCAAATACCTTTGAGACCTTTAATACCTGTCATTATTGTGATCAAGACAACCGTCGAGGGATCGGTTTTGACAAACCTCAATTAGAAGATGTAGGGCCCACTTGTGGTTGTTTGTCTATGACCAGTTTTGGACATTCTGGATTTACAGGAACCTATGCTTGGGCAGATCCAGAAGAAGAAATAGTTTATGTATTTTTGGCGAACAGAACATTTCCTGATTCTAACAATAATCTGCTTTTGAAAGAAAATATTAGAACGGAGATACAACGTCTCATTTACGAATCAATTATAGAATAATATGAAGATAGGTATTGTGTGTTATCCAACGTTTGGAGGGAGTGGTGTTTTGGCGACCGAATTGGGCTTAGAACTATCCCGAAAAGGGCATCAAGTACATTTTATTACGTACAGCCAACCTGTACGCTTAGAATTATTGAGTTCTAATGTTCATTTTCACGAAGTTAATGTCCCCGATTATCCGTTGTTTCATTACCAACCGTATGAGTTAGCCTTGTCTAGTAAATTGGTGGATATGGTCAAAGTTCACAAGATCGATGTGTTGCATGTTCACTACGCAATCCCACATGCGTATGCCGCTTATATGGCCAAAAAAATGCTTCACGAAGAAGGGATTGTTTTACCGATTGTAACCACACTACACGGCACCGATATTACGTTGGTAGGGAGCCATCCATTTTATAAAACGGCCGTGACGTTTAGTATTAATAAATCCGATGCTGTGACCTCTGTTTCTCAAAATTTAAAAGAAGATACCCAGCGTTTATTCAATACAAATAAAGAAATTAAAGTGATTCCAAACTTTATTGATATCGATAAATATGAGACCACTTTTACCGACTGTGCTCGTGATCTGCTTGCGCTTCCTGAAGAACGTGTCATCACTCATGTGAGTAATTTTAGGCCCGTTAAACGCATAGCAGATGTGATTGAAATATTCTTTAAAATTCAAAAAGAAATGCCCGCTAAACTAATGATGGTGGGTGAGGGGCCGGAACGAAAACAAGCCGAGCAACTGTGTAAAACCTATGATATCGAAGATAAAGTGGTGTTTTTAGGGAATAGTAATGAAGTCGATAAAATACTCTGTTTTAGTGATTTATTTTTGCTCCCTTCTCAAACGGAGAGTTTTGGATTGGCAGCTTTAGAGGCGATGGCATCTGGAGTTCCGGTCATTTCAAGCAATTCTGGCGGGATTCCTGAAGTTAATATTGAAGGGGTATCTGGTTTTTTAAGTCCAGTGGGAGCCGTTGATGAAATGGCTCAAAATGCAATTAAAATTCTTAAAGATGAGGCCGTTTTAGAAACCTTTAAAAAAGGGGCGAAAGCCACAGCCTCTAAATTTGATATTCATGAAATAGTGCCTTTTTATGAAGCTATTTATGAAGAAGCACTCCAAAATTGCATTTCTATTTAATTCGTAAAAAAATCGTCACTTAGTCGTGCTCTAATTTTTGTTTTTGTAATAATACAATTACTTTTACATTCTAAACACTTAAGGATAAGTATATGGCAGGGAATGCATTCGGATCAATATTTAAACTGACTACTT
>TARA_B110000902_G_scaffold75433_1_pt1 | contig 13125 bp, 11 predicted proteins | sample TARA_B110000902 | Tara Oceans TARA_B110000902 (sample SAMEA4398009) | marine metagenome | biome: Polar Biome; feature: [SRF] surface water layer (ENVO:00010504); material: water (ENVO:00002006), including particulate matter (ENVO:01000060) such as... | depth 5 m | reverse complement strand
ACTGGAAATGTTTTGACTAAAGAACATATGGAGCAATATGTAATGGGAAAGAGAGAAGCTAAAGAAAATTATCGTCCAATAAAACACTTTGCCTTGGGATTAGTTTCCGGAGTGGCATTAGGCGCATTAGATAGCTATGCTAAAGGGTTTTTCAATAATCCAAACTCTGGATTAGTAATTGCAGTTCCTGTACTTAGCACCTTAATAGTAAGAACAAAAAACCTAAAGGGTGAAGATTCGAAAAAAATGAATGAAGAAGCCATTTTAAAAAATGAATATCAAAAAGGCTTTCATTCTGTCAAAAAGACCAAGAACTATATTGGTTCTTCTTCTGGCAGTCTATTAGGAGTTGTATTAGCTATAATTGCTAATAAAATAATTGGCAGTTAGTTTGTGCAAATAAAAAGAATAATAGAGTTTATAGTATTTTCTAATGTATGGATTTCATTAGGTGCTGTTGGTATTACTCTAGTTACTTTTTTTTACGCCAAATTAGAGTTGAATTGGCTGTTATTAATCTTGGTTTTTTTTTCTACTTTATTTGGATATAATTTGCAAAATGTTCCTCAAAGAGAAATTCATAATCATCGTTCTAACCAGATTATGTGGTGTCAGTCTAACAACAAGTTGATAAAGGGGTTAATTTTTACTTCATTTCTTATTTCTGCATTTCTTGCATTATATATTATGAATCTTTATTTGATTTTGTTTTCTGTTCCGTTTTTAGGTTTAGTTTTTTTTTATAGAAATACTTTTTCAAGTAAACTTCAAATAAGAAATATTCCTTTTTTAAAAATTTTAATTATTTCTATTTGTTGGTGCTGGACATGTTGTGTTTTGCCTCAGATTGTTTCAAGTGTGTGTTTTAATTGGGATATTGCTTTAATTGTTTTTATATATGTATTTGCAATAACCATTCCTTTTGACATAAGAGACATAAATATTGACGAAAAAAATTTTTACACAATACCTCAATTTACAGGCCCAAGAATAGCTTTTTTCATTTCTCAATTAAGTATTCTCTTTTTATTTTTTTATTCATTATACCTTGCAAATTATCCACTTTGTTTTTTCATGATTATCACCAATTTAGTTTTAATCCCATCTTTTAAAATCAGAACTGAATATTATTATTTATTTGTATTAGATGGATTACTAGTAATATTTCCAATATTTGTCTTATGAAAAAATCCAAGGTACTTCTTTTATATACTGGTGGGACAATAGGGATGATAGAAGACCCGGCAGAATCCTCACTTAAACCCTTTAATTTTAGTCAAATAACCGAAGAAGTCCCAGAGCTCAATAAAATACACTGTTCTATTGAAACCGTTGCATTTGAAAAACCAATCGACTCATCCAATATGAATTTTGAAACCTGGACTAAGATTGGGGATGAAATATTTAATAATTATGATTATTTCGATGGATTTGTTGTTTTGCACGGGACCGATACAATGTCCTACACCGCTAGTGCATTAAGCCTAATGTTTCAAAACTTGTCAAAGCCTATTATATTAACTGGTTCACAACTCCCCCTTGGCCAAGTGAGGACAGATGGGAAAGAAAACCTTATTACGGCAATTGAAATTGCTTCAAAGAAACGAAACAACAAGTCTATCATTCAAGAGGTTGCTATTTACTTTGAGAATCAACTTTTTAGAGGAAATAGAACAACCAAAGTTAGTTCAGATCATTTTGATGCTTTTAAATCATACAATTATCCTTCCTTAGCAGATGTAGGGGTGGAAATAAATTTCAACCATAATTATTTGCTTTTAAACAAGAGTAAGAATTTAGAATATCTAAAAGGTTTTGACCCAGTGGTTGACGTAGTGTTATTTTATCCTGGAATTATAATTAAAAATATAGTAAAATCAATCCAAAGCAATTCTTCAAAAATTGTGGTTTTAATGAGCTTTGGATCTGGAAATCTTCCTTTAGAAAACGAACTTGTGGATTTTTTAAATTCATCCAATAAAATATTTCTTAACGTTAGTCAATGTAAAGCCGGAAAAGTTGAGCAAGAAAAGTATGAAACTGGATTGCAGCTTAAAAAAGCTGGTGTTATTGGTGTAAAAGACATGACATTAGAAACCGTAATAGTTAAATCTATGCTTTTGATTAAAAAACATCCACTCGATAAAAATAAATTTAAAGAGCTTTTCCTATCCAATATTGCAGGAGAGGTATCAGAATAATATATTTTTAAATAAGATTAAATATTATTTTAATAAAAAAGCTATATTTTTTTGTAATTTGGCCAAATCAAAAGCCAAAATTTAAAACAAGACATACAAATTTAACATGAAAAAAGTAATTTTTATTTTAGGATTTTTAGGATTATTTATTTTAAATCCTCTATCAGCTCAAAATGATTCAGCAGAAACTATAATCTCAGATACAACTCAAGAAATGAGTGAAACACCAGATTCCGCATTAACAGAAGAAGTTATGGAATCAGAACCAGTAGAGGAACTAGAATCAGCAAATAAAGAATTGGAATTGGATTCAACACCAGATGAAGATACTTCTGTATCCCAATCATTAAAATTAAAATTTATTGAAGGTGGCCCGCTTTTTATGTCCTTTGTTTTGATTGCATTGATTTTAGGTTTAGCTCTTTCAATAGAAAGAATCATTTATTTAAACCTAGCAACGACTAACTCAAAACAATTACTTGAGGATATTGAAAACGCTCTTTCAAATGGAGGTGTTGATGCTGCCAAAGATGTTTGTAGAAATACTCGTGGTCCAGTAGCCAGTATTTTTCTTCAAGGTTTGGAGAGAAGTTCGGAAGGTGTGGAAATGGTAGAGAAATCTGTTATTGCTTATGGAGGCGTTCAAATGGGATTGCTAGAAAGAGGTCTTTCTTGGATTGGATTATTTATTGCTCTTGCTCCAATGCTTGGATTTATGGGGACAGTAATAGGAATGATTCAAGCATTTGATATAATTGAACTTAAAGGAGAAGCAAAACCAGACGAATTAGCAGGAGGTATTAAAGTTGCTCTGATTACTACTGTATCTGGTTTAATAGTGGCTATTATTCTTCAAATTTTTTACAACTATATAGTTTCTAAAATTGACTCTTTGGTAAACCAAATGGAAGATGCTTCAATTTCTTTAATAGATGTATTGGTTAAGCATAAATTGGGAAAATAACCTTTAAATTAAGCTTCTAGAAATGGAAAATAATAAACTAAATTTAATTACAAAAATCGTAACATATTCGATTGTTTTTCTTGGAATTCTCTTTACTCTATGGGTTATGCAAGATGACAATCCTGCAGAAATGAGTTATGAACAGCAAAAGCAATGGGCGATTGTGGAGGCTAAGAGTCAGGGCTTGGCAAATGAAATGACTGCTACTGAACTTAATGCCCACTTGTCAAATAGAACTTCTGAAATTTCCTTAGAAAAAGAAAAAACTCTGTGGAGTGATGTCTCTACACTAATTAATTTCTCTATGTTCATTATCTATTTTGCAGCCGGATTGGTTATAGCAGCATTTGGATATCTTTATTTTATTGATCCTAAAAAAGCAATCAGATCTCTAGCTGGAATTGGAATATTTATTGTTTTCATGGTTTTAGTTTACGTGTTTTCAGAAGGTGATAGTGGTTCAGATATGAAATTGGCAAGTACTGCAATTAATGCCACTACTGTTTTAACATCTATTGCAATTCTTGGATGGATAGGTGGTTCTCTAGTTAAATTTATAAAGTAATGGCTAAAAGAGAGGTTGAAGAAATTAATGCTGGATCGATGGCAGACATCGCATTCTTGCTTTTAATTTTCTTTCTTATTACTACTACTATGAATTTGCCTCAAGTGCATGAGGAAAGATTACCACAAAAGTCGGATGTAGAATTTCTTTTAAATGAAAGAAATGTTCTGCAAATCATGGCAAATAAAAACGACAAAATTGGTATAGAAGGTGAATTTGCAGAAATAACTGATATTCAAAGTGCTGTAAAAAAGTTTTACCAACATAAGGATGGAACTCCAAATCAGCCATCTTACATTGAAGTGACTAGAAAAATCTGCGAAGACACTTTAGAGTCTTTAGAAAATGCTTTAAACGTTTATCCAGATGCTCCATTATTTAAGATAGAACAAGACGCATGGACAAGAAGATTAGATGCTTGTGTTGCTTTTGGAAGCGGATTTCAAACTCTGCCAAACAATGCCACGGTATCCATTCAGTTAGATAACTCTACTACTTATGTTACCTACATGAGTGTTTTAGACCAAATAATGCAGGGTCTAAATTCTCTAAGAGATAGTTTATGCCAAGATAGATTTGGTGTTTCTTTTGAGAAGTTGAATGACAAAGTGGAGAGTGACAAGCAAAAAATATCAGCGATAAGGCAGGTTTATCCAAAAAAAATAATGAAAGAAAAAAATAGATCAGTTCAATAAAACTTATTATGTCTAAATTTTCAAAAGGTAAAAAAAGAAAAGATCCAGCAATATCAACAGCGGCATTGCCAGATATTGTATTTATGTTACTCTTCTTTTTTATGGTAACTACAGTCTTTAAAGAGAAAGAGTCTAAAAAATTGGAGATAGATAAAGTTGCAATTAAAGAAACTATTGATTTAGAAAAAAACATTAAAGCTTCTTATTTTTGGATTGGAAGAGTTCCCGGTAAAGTAGACGATTTTAGAGTTCAATTAGACGATGATTTAATAAACGACTATTCAGAAATTAAAGATTACTTAACAAAACTTAGAAAAAACCCTGAGTATTCACAAGTTTGGGACTCCCGTTTTTTTAATGTTTTTAAAGTGGATAAAAAAACTGAAATGAGGATTGTTAGAAAAGTTCATGACGAGCTAAAAGAGGCTGAGGCTTTTAAAGTTGTTTATTCAGTCAACAAAGAGAAGTAAATCCTTTTTCCAAAATATTTTTTTTATTACCAAGTAAGTCAACATCCCAATTCCAAGCGGAATCATTATATAATTGAAAAAATATTCTAGTTCATTTTCAGAAATAAATTCATTTTTTAGAGCTTGCATGCTAATTAATGAAAAAAGATTGAATCCAAAATGTAATATTATAGTCAGTAAAATATTTTTGCTGTAGTCATAAATTAACCCCAACAAAATACTGGCAAATATTATGGAAAGTAAATTCTCAATTTGAAAATGAAGAATTCCAAAAACTAGTGAAGTAACTAAAATTCCGGCAATATTATTTTTAAAAATGCCAATGCATATCTTTTGTAAAATCCCTCTAAAAAATAACTCTTCTCCAATCGCAGGCAGGATAGAAAGCAATAAAATATTAAATGAAAAACTTATTAACCCCTCTGAAATAAAACCTTCTTGAAGTTTAGAATTCAATTCCTGTTGTTCTTTAAGAAAGTTTTTTATTTCAAATGGAAGAAAATCGTAGCCTATATAACTAGATATTAACAATAACAGTTGAGCAAACCCTAATAAAACAATAAAGTACATTAAACATTTTCCAAGGTCCTTTTTACTAGGTTTTTTATAATTAACAGAAAACTTTTTAATAAGAAGTAAGAAAATAACGGATGGTACTAAAAATATTCCTAGTTGACTAAAAAATGCCCATGCTTTGTGAGCATAAATAAATTTAAACTCTTTAGTTTCTATATCTGTAGATATTTGTGCGGTATTTATATCCCAAATTACATCAATAAACCCTACCGCTATCATTTGAAAAATAATAAATGATGTAAGAACAATGGTAATAAACAAAAAAATTAATCCAATATGATTTCTAACTGGAAGCAAATTTTTATTTTTCATCCCGAAATATAGTAATTAGTTGTTAATGCATAACTTTGCAAAAAACTTATGGTAAAAATAGGTGACATATCTTTGGGAGATTTCCCGCTATTGTTAGCGCCAATGGAGGACGTAAGTGATCCCCCTTTTAGAGCTTTATGTAAAAAATATGGTGCTGATATGATGTATACAGAATTCATATCTTCTGAAGGTTTAATTAGAGATGCTGTTAAAAGTGTACAAAAGCTTGATATTTTTGAGTATGAAAGACCAATTGGAATTCAGATTTTTGGTTCAGAGATTTCTTCAATGCGTGAAGCAACAGAAATGTGTGAAAAGGCAAATCCTGATATTATTGATATAAATTATGGTTGTCCAGTTAAAAAAGTAGCATGTAAAGGTGCTGGAGCAGGAATTCTTCAAGATATACCTAAGATGGTAGAAATGACTAAAGAAATTGTCAATTCAACAAGTCTCCCAGTCACTGTTAAAACTAGGCTGGGCTGGGATGAAAATTCAAAGTATATTGTTGATGCAGCAGAGAGACTACAAGACGTAGGTATTAAAGCGATTTCCATTCATGGAAGAACTCGTTCTCAAATGTATAAGGGAGAAGCAGATTGGTCATTAATTTCGGAAGTTAAAAACAACCCTAGAATGCATATTCCAGTATTTGGTAATGGAGATATAAATTCACCTGAAAAAGCTTTAAGATATAAAAATACTTACGGTGTTGATGGAATTATGATTGGAAGAGCAAGTATTGGGAATCCTTGGTTTTTTAATCAAATAAAACATTTTTTAAAAACAGGAAATAATTTGGCTATGCCTTTACTAGAAGAACGAGTGAAAGTTGTTAAAGAACATTTAGATTTTAGCATTAGATGGAAAGGAGATAGGGTAGGAATTGTCGAGATGAGAAGACATTATGCAAATTATTTCAAAGGTATACCCAATTTTAAACCAATTAGAACACAATTAGTTACTTTGGAATCTAAAGATGAATTATTTGAAGTGTTAAACGGAATTGTAAATCAATTTGAATTAGAACTAATATGAAAATCTATACAAAATCTGGAGATCAAGGAGAAACTTCTTTATTTGGTGGAGAAAGAGTTAAAAAACATCATTTAAGTATTCAAGCTTATGGAACCATTGACGAGCTAAATTCTTGGATTGGGTTAATAAAAGACAATATTGAGACTAAAGAAGCTGAAATACTTGTTAAAATTCAAGAAGAATTATTTACTATAGGATCTTATTTAGCTACTGGGGACAATGAAAAAATGATGGTACATCTTCCAAAACTGACTGAAAATCCTATTTTAGAACTAGAGAAATCTATTGATGGCATGCAAGAAATCCTTCCCGAAATGAAAAATTTTGTTTTGCCAGGAGGTCACTCAATATCTTCTTACTGTCATCTTGCAAGATGTGTTTGTAGAAGAGCAGAAAGATTAACCATAGAAACTTCAGAAATTCAAAAAGTTAATTCAATCATAATAAAATACTTAAATAGGCTTTCTGATTTTTTATTTGTTTTATCAAGAAAGGTGCTGTTTGACCTAAATATCCCTGAGAAACCATGGATTCCAACCAAAAACAATAGTAAATAAATAAATAATTTTTTTGAAAACTCTTTGCAGAGTCATTAAAAAAATTACTTTTGGCAATTCTTATAAACGTTTTTATGTATTGGACTTTAGAACTTGCTAGATATTTAGAAGATGCTCCTTGGCCAGCTGCCAAAGATGAGCTAATTGATTTTGCGATGAGGACAGGATCCCCGTTGGAAGTTGTTGAGAATCTTCAAGCAATTGAAGATGAAGGTGAAATTTATGATGCAATTGAAGAAATTTGGCCAGATTATCCAACAAAAGATGACTTCTTTTTTAACGAAGACGAATACTAAAACCTTCTTTTCTTTTATTCATTGTTTTTTTTAAAATTATTCTTGCTAATAGTTCCAACTATTCAACTATTTTTGTTTTCCGAAAATTGGTAAAATGTTTGATGGTATTCTAAAAAAATTATTTGGTGATAAAAATCAAAAAGATCTTGACGAGCTTTTTCCTGTTGTTGGTGATACTAATCAATTTTCTGAAAAACTAATTAACATTAGCGATGATGAGCTTAGAATAAAGACTGATGATTTCAAAAAAACTTTAGCTAATTCATGTGAATCTATTCAAAACGAAATAAAGGATCTTAAAGTAAAAGCAAATTCTGATTTAGACATTTCAGAAAAAGAAGCTATTTATGATAAAATTGATGAGCTTGAGATTCAAGAAAATGAAACAATTGAGTCTACACTTTTAGAAATTATGCCAGATGCATTTGCTGTGGTTAAAGAAACTGCAAGAAGATTGTCTGAAAATGGTCATCTAAAAGTGAAAGCCAACGAAAATGACCATGAACTTTCTCAAAAATTAGATGTTGTAGAAATCGATGGAGACCATGCTATTTGGAAAAATTCTTGGGATGCTGCAGGAACACCAGTAGAATGGTCAATGGTTCATTACGATGTTCAGCTTATGGGTGGGGCGGCTCTGCATAAAGGTAAAATTGCAGAAATGATGACCGGAGAGGGTAAAACATTAGTTGCTACTTTACCTGTTTATCTTAATGCTTTGGTTGGAAAAGGGGTCCATGTAATTACAGTAAATGATTATTTGGCTAAAAGAGATGCCCAATGGATGGGACCTATATATCAATTTCATGGCTTAACGGTAGACTGTATAGACTTGTACCAACCGCATTCTCCAGAAAGAATAAAAGCTTACAACGCCGACATTACATTTGGAACTAATAATGAATTTGGGTTTGATTATTTAAGAGATAACATGGTTTCTGAAACTGAAGGTTTGGTTCAGAGAAAGCATCATTACGCAATTATTGATGAAGTAGATTCTGTTTTAATTGACGATGCGAGAACACCATTAATTATTTCTGGCCCTGTCCCAAAAGGAGACCAACAAGAGTATGTTGCCCTGAAACCGAAAATAGAGAAGCTAGTTGATTTTCAGAAAAAATTAGTCAATGGGTTATTAACCGAAGCAAAAACTAAGATTGCTAAATCGGAACAAGAAGGAGTAGATAAAAAACAACAAAAAATTTTATTCGAAGAAGGTTGTTTGTCACTTTTCAGATCATTTAGAGGACTACCAAAAAGTAAGGTTTTAATAAAATATTTAAGTGAGCCAGGAGTTAAAATTCATTTACAAAAAACAGAAAATTTTTATCTACAAGACAATGCTAAGGAAATGCCTAAAGCAGATGAATTACTGTATTTTGTAATTGATGAAAAAAACAATACCATAGACTTAACAGAAAAAGGAATTGATTTAATATCTGGCGAAAACGATCCTGAATTTTATATTCTTCCAGATATTGGTGCAAAAGTTGTTGAAATAGAACAAAAAACACCCGATGCTCAAAAAAGAGTAGAGTTGAAAGACCAAATGATGTCTGATTACACTATAAAAGCCGAAAGAATACACTCTATGAACCAATTGCTAAAAGCATATTCTTTATTTGAAAAAGATATCGAGTACGTTGTAATGGAGAATAAAGTGAAGATAGTTGATGAACAGACTGGAAGAATCATGGATGGTAGAAGATATTCTGATGGTCTTCATCAGGCAATTGAAGCTAAAGAAAATGTTAAGGTAGAAGCTGCGTCTCAAACCTATGCAACTATTACTCTTCAGAACTATTTTAGAATGTACCACAAATTGGCGGGAATGACTGGTACGGCCGAGACGGAAGCCAAAGAACTTTGGGATATTTACAAACTAGATGTTGTTGCAGTTAAAACTAATAAACCATTAGTAAGAGATGATCAAAATGATTTAGTTTATAAAACTGCTAGAGAAAAGTACCAAGCAATTATTGAAGAAATTGAAAAAATCCGTTCTAATGGCAGACCTGTTTTAGTTGGAACTACATCTGTTGAAGTGTCAGAGCTTCTATCAAGATTGTTGAAGTTAAAAAAATTACCTCATCAGGTTTTAAACGCGAAATTGCACCAAAAAGAAGCAGAGGTAGTTACTGAAGCTGGAAAGCCAGGAACCGTAACTATTGCCACGAATATGGCGGGAAGAGGAACAGATATTAAGCTTGGAGATGGAGTTAAAGAACAAGGGGGATTAGCAATAATAGGAACCGAAAGACACGACTCCAGAAGAGTAGATAGACAGCTTAGAGGAAGGTCTGGGAGACAAGGTGACCCAGGTTCTACCCAGTTTTTTGTTTCACTTGAAGATAATCTAATGAGACTTTTTGGTTCCGAGAGAATTGCTAAAATGATGGACAGAATGGGCCATAAAGAAGGGGAAGTAATTCAACACTCTATGATTACCAAATCTATTGAAAGAGCTCAAAAGAAAGTGGAGGAAAATAATTTTGGTATTAGAAAAAGATTATTGGAGTTTGACGATGTAATGAATAGTCAAAGAACTGCTATTTACAATCGTAGAAAAAATGCTTTGTTCGGGGATAAACTAGATCTTGATATAGATAACATGATATATGATATCTGTAATACAACAGTTGTTAATTCGCAACAAAACTCTGATTTCGAAGATTTTAATTATAATGTCATTACAAGTTTTGGAATTGAATCTCCTTTTAATGAAAAAGAATTTTTAGAAAAAGATGCCAATATTCTTACTGAAGAATTGTACAAGGAGGCGAAAGAAAAATATCTAAGAAAAGCTGAAAACATCAAAGCAAATGTTTTTCCAGTAATTAAAAACATTCACGAAAACCCATCTGATAAAATAGAAAACATTGTGATTCCATTTACAGATGGGAGAAGAGCAATGAAAGTAGTTGCAAAACTTAGTAAAGTATATGAAACAGAAGGTTCAGAAGCTTTAAAAGCTTTAGAGAGAAATATCACTCTTGCATTTATTGACAACGAATGGAAAGAACATTTAAGAGAGATGGATTTTCTTAAGCAAAGTGTTTACCATGCTCAGTACGAACAGAAAGATCCTCTTCTTATATATAAGTTAGAAGGTTACGAACTATTTCAGTCCATGATGGACAAAATGAATAGAGATATTATTTCATTTTTAATGAAAGCCCAACTTCATGACCCTAACGAAGAAACTCTATCTTCAGAAAGTAGTCCAAGACCAAAACAAGACTTTAGTAAGTTAAAAGCTGGCAGAGAGGACGTTGCTCAATCTACAAGAATGAATAGTGAAATGGCTCAGCAGAACCAATCTGGACAACCAGTAAAACATGCTCCGGTAATGGTTGCTAAAAAACCTGGCAGAAATGAAAGGGTTAAAATTTTAAATCTTCAAAATGGCGAAACCAAAGAAATGAAGTTTAAACAAGCAGAACCATTAATTAGTAGTGGAACTTGGCAAATGGTTAATTAATTCAGATAATTTAAACCACATAATATTTCCTTCTTCTTATTTCTTTTCAACTATGTATATTAGTATAAACAAATGAGCTTTTCTAACTATTAAAGCTTTTTTCAAATAATTATGCGATTTCTAAAATATATATATATTGTTTTCTTACTTTCTAGATGTCTAAATCTAAATGCATCTACTTATTTTGTAAGCAATTCTCTGGGAAACGATACAAATTCTGGACTTAGTTCGCAAACGCCTATAAAATCTATTTCTAGACTCAATACTTTTAATTTCTTTCCTGGGGACTCTATTTTATTTAAGTCAGGAGATACTTTTCTAGGAATGTTCTGGTTAAAAGGTTCAGGCGATTCATCACATCCAATTGTTGTAGATACTTATGGTGGACTTGATAAAGCTAGTATTAATGGTGACGGCTATCAATCTTGTATTTTGTTATTTAATAATGAGTTTATTAGTATAAATAACTTAGATATTTTCAATGAAAACTCCCATCTTGACTCATTAGGAAATATAAAGTTGCTTGCTGGTTTTTCTGGGGCATCAAACACTTGGGGATCTGGAAAAAATGTTCGTTTTGGAATTAAAATTGTTGCAACATCTAAGTCTTTAACTGGTTTTTCTTTTAATAATTTAAAAATACACGATATCTACCCTAGTCCAGTATTGAGTCAAAATATTCACAAAGGTTATGGAATTAAAATTGAATCACAGTCTGATACCTTAAGTTTTCTATATAATAGAATTTCTGATTTGAAAATTTATAATTGTGATATTTCTAAAACAGGTCATTATGGAATATGGGTAAAATCTTTAGGATTAAACGGAATTGACTCTGTTAAAAATTCAAACATTAATATTTTGGAGTGTAATTTTGAAGATACTGGTGGATCTGGTTTTGTCCCCAATAAGTCCAAAAATATACTAGTTCAAAATTCTTCATTTAATCATTCTGGCTCAAGTATTGATCCGAGAATGTGGAAAAGAGGAAGTGGCTTATGGACTTTTGATTGTAAAGATGTAATTGTACAGCACAATTATTTCATGAATGCACATGGGCCACAAGATTCTTACGGTGCTCATATAGATTATGGCAATGAAAATGTTGTATTTCAGTACAACTATAGCTATAATAACGAAGGAGGTTTTGCTGAGATTTTAGGAGATAATATAAACTGTGGTTATAGATACAATATTAGTGTTAACGACGGGTACAGGTTAGACCCCAACAATTCTTCTTGGGATAAAAAAGGAAAAATATTTTGGATATCTAATTTTTGCGGATCGGGTCCAAGATGTCCTAACGTAGGAAGTTTTATTTATAACAATACCATATTTGTAAATGACAGTCTGAATCCTGAAATATACTTTTGGCCAAATATTGGAGATGTCCATCTTTATAATAATCTAATTTACGTTGGTAGCTATGGAAATCAAATTCCAACTCTTATACAAAACACCTCAAATATTTTAAATATAAGTCACAATATTTTTTACGACTCTTCCCGATTAGATTTAGATAGCGATTTAATGAATAATGCCATATTTGAAAACCCACAGCTAGTTAATTCTTTTAATCAAGGTGTAAATAATCCTTTATTTTATAAAATCCAAAATAGCAGCATAGCCATTGGTAATGGAAAACTAATTTCAGGAAGTAATGATTCTACAAATTATTTAAATAATAATGGTGGAAAGGATTATTTTGGAAATCTTGTTTCCAATAGTTTACTTCCAAATATTGGTGCATATAATGGAGAGAGCCTAAGTGGTTACAATACATTGAAAGAACAATTGATATATGCATACCCTACGGCAACTATTGATTATCTACAATTAAAATCTAAATCTTCCAAAGGCCCTTTTGAAACATATATTTACGATCTAAACGGAAAATATATATCTAATCAAATTGGAGATAAAATCTCTTTAATAAATTTCAAAAAAGGGATTTATCTACTAAAAGTAAA
>TARA_B110000902_G_scaffold24006_1_pt1 | contig 13128 bp, 18 predicted proteins | sample TARA_B110000902 | Tara Oceans TARA_B110000902 (sample SAMEA4398009) | marine metagenome | biome: Polar Biome; feature: [SRF] surface water layer (ENVO:00010504); material: water (ENVO:00002006), including particulate matter (ENVO:01000060) such as... | depth 5 m | reverse complement strand
GTCTCAAACTTTGCGACATTGTCATAATATAAAGCTACGCGCCCTTCTCGTTTAGCTAATATAGCCGTACGTCCATTAACACCATTGTTATCATTTAGATACAAGAGGGTGAGATTAGCCCCTACTGCTTGCAGCTTGTAACTTGCATTAGCACAACGAGCAGATATAGAAGCACTTGAGCCTGTATTAATTAAGCTGACCGCCGTACCCGCACTAATAGCACCTGAAGCTGCTATGCTTCCTGAAACATTCACTCCAACTGGTCCGGTTGTTACGCGAGCATTTCCGTTATAATGAAGTACCGTAGAGCCACCATCCACAAAACTAGCGTGGGATGCTGTGCCATCAGCGTTGACTATGTTATTTGCCTGATACTTAACGCCCGCAGTTGTTGAGTAAGAATCAGCAGTTAAGTCCCCGCTGATTTCTGCATCAGCACCATCGGCTCCGGCAGCGCCTGTAGCTCCAGTATTTCCAGTTAAACCTTGAATTCCTTGCGGGCCGGGGTCGCCTTGACTACCTTGTGGCCCGGCTGAACCAACGCCTTCAATTCCTTGGGGGCCTGCTGCTCCGGTTTCGCCTTGGATTCCTTGGTTTCCCTGATCGCCTGTTAAGCCGATTGGGCCTTGAAGCCCCTGCATTCCGGGCGCACCACTCACATCAACAATAAAATTATAAGCCGTACCATTCCACAAATAAAGACGGGAGTTTTCCGCATTTGAAACATCATCCGTATCGATAATTGCAAACTCGCCAGCCAGAATTCCTGTTGGTGATGTGTCTGCATTTAACGCAGCTACGCTAGAATAAGTTTTTGTAACTTGAAAGCCTTGACCGCTTGGCCCTTGCTGGCCTTCAATTCCGGTTTGACCAATAATCCCCTGAATTCCTTGCGGGCCTTGAATTCCTTGTACTCCAGTAGGGCCGGGGACTGTGCTATCTTCTCCTGCTGCACCTGTTAAACCCTGAATGCCTTGCAAACCTTGCAAACCTTGGGGGCCGGGAACTGTGCTATCTGCACCCGCTGCGCCGTCAGATCCTGGTGGGCCAGAATTTCCTTGAATTCCTTGATCGCCCTGCAAACCTTGCGGGCCTGGTACAGTTGATTCAGTACCCACTGGCCCTGTATTTCCCACTTCTCCTTGTATTCCTTGGGGGCCTTGAGGCCCAACTACCGTACTATCTAAACCTGCTGGGCCTTGTATGCCTTGAGGGCCTTCGGTTCCTTGCGGTAAATTAAAAACTTTCACGTTTTATCCTCGTTAGTAGTTTTTTTGGCATTGTTTTATCTTACATAACAACAAGTGCCATAAATTTTGGTACTAACTACGGTTTAATTTATTTGGATTGCGTTCAACTTGGGCGCATTCGGTGGATTGAAAGACACTCTTAAGCTTTCGCTGGGTTGCGATCGAAGACCACTTGTGTCCACAGAGACTATTGAAAACGGACAGTCAAAAGGCGTAGCTAAAGCCATCTTGTAGCTGGTGGTGGCTCCGTCAAGCACATCAATTACGACTGGCCCAGCAGCGTTGCACCCATTTATTTGGTAACCCGCAATTTCTGATAGTGGTAGCGCTTCCCCATTCTCACGAGTCGTTGGTACTTCCCATGAAAGAGTCACGCCTGTTGGAATATTTGGTAACTGAGCAGCCGCTACCATGGGTGCTAATAAGAATATGGGGAGTAGTAAATTCATCTTCACCTCTACCGCTCCCATACTCTGTAATTAAGTTCCACCCCAACAGCGTCATAGTTATTACGGTCACTATTAAAAGCGCAACTATGATGGGTGTACTTCGCGTTAGCGCGGAACGTCTTATCATTTGATTCAAAGATGTTTAGCCGAGCCCCAATGTTGCTTGTAGTCCGATCATCTGGGCCTGCTTCGCACATAGGACTTACTTTCTTAGTCTGATCCAGTCCCGCATATATGGAGGCATCATTGACGTAAGTTCCCTGGCAACCTGAAACCAGTGCTATAACTACGGCCAAACAAAGAACTATAACGATTCCTTTCAAAATCCCTTTGCCAGTTCGCCCGCTAAAGTATTCTTTGAGATCTTCATTACGTAATGCAAACAGACCCCAAACAGTAACTACTACGAGCAAAGCAACGATAAATTGAAAAGACCCAGACATAAGAATTTCCTATTGCTCTACACTTACAGTCAAACCACCAGCATCAAATCGCCCATACACAGCTAGAGCAGCTCCTAAAAGTTGTACAAAAGCATCGCCGGTCTCAGTGACCAGAGACTCACTGCCTTCAGCAAATGTAACGCCGAGGATAGGTAGCAGCACTGGTAGTAAAGTAACGATGACGCCCCAGAGGGTCTTAGACTTTAGAAAGAACTTGTTCATCTCAATTTTCCTATTTAATTAAACGTATTAATTCATTCATGCGAACCATCCAACCGAATGCAAATACGGCTTGGCTTGGCTTCTTTGTAATCAACTTACCTAAGAACTCCACTCGCTCACCAATAAACGCTGAAGCCAACTCAATAGGCTCATGTGCTTGTATGGCTTCCCTGGATAAAGGCCCAATCAAACCATCTGCCTTAACACCGGCTGCCTTCTGTAAAAGCTGCTTAGCTCTACGAGGCCCAGAATGGATCGCTGTGTCAAAAACCATCTCAGCCAATACATAGTGTAGGTTTAGTGCCTCAAAGCCCGGGAGATCCCAATACAGAGCCTTATAGATCACTCTAGCTTCAGGTAAACGCAAGTTCTCAACATCACTGGGGGATACAACAACTCCACGCCACTTAGATAACGTCTTACGAGTGACGCCCATGTTAGTAGGACCACCCTTGTCAGCAGGGTGATTAACGTAACCACCTTCACGCTCTAAGATGTCATCTATAACTTTGTTTAAGCTGTGCACAGTTGAGCTACATCCCCAGTTAAATCGCTTAGAGGTGCAGTATCAGATAGGAGGAATATCTTTTCTGAAATATTTCATAAAGATGGAAAATAATATTATTTATCGGAGGGTTAGGAGAATTTTCTAAAATAGGTATGGAGTCAGTACTAACGGACTGCCAAGTCCGTAACAAAGTACCCCCCCCCTTACACAGCCGTTCCGGCAGGGAACAGCATCACCCACCTTCGGGCATGCACTACAGACTATGGAGTCTTATATGTTTAATGCAATCGGTCAGTTCTTCGAAATGTTTGCCACTTGGTTCTCTGCCTTCAACCGCATAGCACTAACAGCTGATGTTCTAGCTTCAGGTGCGCACAGTAAAGCTACTGCCATCGTCGAGATGAGCAACTACGAGGACTCAGTGCTTCTCCAAGAGTTTCGCCTCGCCAACCCCTTACTAGTCACAGCTCCAGTTGAGCCTGCTAGCAAGTAACCAGTCGTACCACCCTCACAGGTGGTACTCCCTTTTTTTACACAGTACACACACCCCATAAGATAGTCAGTGCAGATAGGTATATCTTGGTGAGGTTCCCTCAGATGTGGCAATCGAGCCGTAGGGTAGAGCTGAGTGATAGTCATTGTTAGTCATATCATTGATTTAAACATGCAACACGCACAGCCTAACTACCTTCACACCTATAACGATATCTTCCCGATACGTTATACCTAGAGTCCTTGTATATAGGGGGCTCCACTTAATCACCGATGTACTAAGAATCCCCTTAATACACCTTTCGGCTATACAAAGCCGTGCAACTAACTGGAGAGTAATTATGCACAACAATCACGTAATAGACTTCGCTTGTCACATCCTTCGCTGCAGAGATAGCAGGTCTTACCCATTAGAGTATAAGACTCATTACTCAAATTCATATGACTACTACAACACACTGCAAAATAGGGAGTGTGATGCACAAAGAGATGCATGTGCCGCAGAGCGGGGTGAGTTGTTAGATGAATCTGCCCAGTATCTTATGCTCAGTAACACTCCTGCTTCGTTAGCAGAGTTACAAAGACGGGAAGACTGGTTCTTACAGTCTTGATAGTCATGTAAGCCAACAAACAGAGGAGCAATTTTGCTGCTCTGTACTTTAAAGGGTATCCGTATGTACATCATAAACGTTAAAGAACTTACCAATAGCAAAATCATAGTCTCAGATTACAAGGCCGCAATATGCACTGTTATAGGTCTGATCAACGCTAACTACACCATTAGAATCCATGATGCAGACTTCCCAGATGTTGATAGTGATGAGTTCATAGATAATGCCATAGAAAGTGGAGCAATCTTTCAATCTATCAAATACATAGGGGACGACGAACACTATGAATATGAAGTTGGGCACAACTGTCTTGCTTTGTCTCCTAGTGATGAAAGTGATGTCTAAACCAACAAACAGAGCGAACTCTCTTAACTGAGGGTTCTTCTTTTTTTATTGACTCTTGTGCGCTTACGCGCAGAGAAGGCAATTAGGCCATCTTTAGTGGGAGTTCAGTATGTTTAATATACAAGTGTACGATCAAGGTGAGTTCAAGCACGAGGATCAAGTTAGTGCCAGATGGTTACGTTCTGTTATCTGGCATTTCGAAAGCAAAGGGTATGAAGTCCGTTATGAGAAAGTCTCATGATCCGGGATATAGCAGTATCCGCATTCTATACCGTACTCATGATAGCTGGTATGTACCTGATACTAGGCACCATGCTCGATGCACTTGAGTACGAAACCACGGAGTCTTGTGTTAATTGCAAGTTTCTCCCTCATTTGTCAGATAGATTCAGCAAGGAGCCTTGATATGTTCGATGTGGATGATTGGGAAGAAGAGGCATTATTGCCTGAATTGGACTTTAGTTAACTTATTATAATAAGACTACATTTAGGGGATCCCCTATTGTAGTCTGTTTTTATTGTGCATAAAATCTGCGCCCTCTTAACAAACCAAGGAACACCAATGTTTGGCCCAATGTACGACTATTTTTCATTAAAATATGGAAAAGATCATGTCATCGAATTTACAATAAAACCAGATGGTAAAATCATCCAAAACAATAACTTGACTGCATGGCAGCAGAAAACTTATGACTTAAGCTGGAAATATCAACGAAGTGGTACTGAGTTTCACGCTTATAAAAATATTGCAAGTGAGCATGGTTACGTCATGTATGAGGCTCTGTTTTACCTGCCTACCCTTTCTCATCGCTGGATACGAGCTGCAATATTAAAAGTCTTACAAGACACTGGCGATGTAGAAGGTTACGCAGTAGACATAACACGCATCAAAAACAATCCAGTTTTTCAACTAGATATCCTTAATGAAACCCTATGGTGGGGCCCAACAAAGGGAAAAGTAGGCTGTAAGCGTAGAGATCTTGTGATTCTCACCCATTCCATGCGGGGCATGCCTCATAAATATGTTGCTGAAACTATGAACGTGTCTATTAAAACGGTAGAACGTGTCCTTACGTCTATTCGTACTGACTTAGAGCTTATGTTCTTTACAAAAACTGAAGCCATAGACAATTCTAAGTCACTTCGAGAGATGCTTGTCGAGTTAGACGTTCTGCCTTTCTTACTGAGAAAGCTAGACTGGTTCAATACAGCTACTGAATATCAATTAACAGCGCCTTTGCAGTGTATTAACGAAACCTCCTAAACTTAGGGGTTCCCCTAGACATGTCAAATGTTGAGGGGATTCCCTACTCACATTTGTAATTCCCTTCTTTACACTCCACTGCAAGTTTTGATCATCTTTCTGGCCGTAATACGTGCTGGAAGATTTATGCACTTCGTGCAGATAAGGCCAAAATCGGGCCAAAATCAAAACTTAATCAATTTAATTGTGGAGTAATTTATGTCAGAAGCAAACTACGTGTTCGGTGCTCAACCTGTAGCAAACCCTACCTCAAACCGCAAAGCTGCCCCAGATGCTTACATTAACGCTTACTTACCTAGAAGCGATGGTGAGCGTGGTAAGTTAGGTGCATTCTCTTTGTCTATGTCAAAAGAAGACCAAGCAGATCTTATCAACGGCCTGAATTCAGGTGCTATCACTGTTGAGCAAATCAAAGAGCATCTTGTTCTCGATTTCCGCATGGCAGTGACAACTAGAGCTAAGTTTACCTTAGCGAAATAACCCATCTGGTCTCTTGTTACCTTTACCTGTCTCTCCTAACGGAGAGGCAGTTTTTTTATCTAGTCTGTGCCTAACTGGCACACCTCTTTTTTTCCAAAAGATAACTTCATTGACCCTCAGTCAAGCACTGGACTGCACCTAAATGCCGTTCCGGCAGGTAATGCGTTTGCCTGTTCGTTAAAAACAGACTCCATCAAACCTTAGCCGACACTCCGTGCGGTGGGTAGCGCCGCTAACTACAGATAATCATTAGGAGAAGCCAATGAGTATAGGAACTGAAATATATAAAGCTAACAACCATAAACATAACGTAACGGAGTATGTACCTGATTACTCCTTCGGTGAGCCGTGCATCAAAGGGCATCCGGGACGTTATTCCAACAAAACAGGAGAATGTGCAGATTGTGCTGAAGGCGTCTTGACTAAGAAGCAATTTATACAGAACCGGTCACAGATGGTAGCTATCGACAAAATTCATTTCGAACGTGAAATGGCCAAACTAATCTCAGAAGAATACTAAGGAGCGCGAAATGCAAAATACAACTTTAATGAGAGAAACCTTAGCTCACATGGCAGGCCTAGATGAATCAGAAATATTTCATGTATTTATCGAAGCGCTAGCCAATACCACCGCAAGTGGTGAAAAATTTAACCCAATTCCACTACTACAGCTCGCATTCGACTTAGGTCTTTTAGACGATTTTGAGGAGTTCTATATTCAGCATGTAATGTCTAAGCGCCCAGCTGAAATCCATTAGGAGAATAAACATGACTCAAGCGACGCATTTACTACCCGAAGACCTACAACGTAACAATGAAACTCTATTAAGTAGAAAGCACCTCATTAAGTGGATAGACCGCGCAATGCGTGCTGATCCTGAGATAGATAGATTTGTACAAGATGGTAAAGCTCGCATTACAGCTTGGTTACAGCCTACTTACTTCGATAGTAAGCAAGTTAGGTTAGACCAACTGAGGCAAATGGACTTAGAGCAGCTAGTGCGTGACATCTTCATAGGTGTTGCGTTCATAGAACAGGATGAGCTGTTTGTTAGTGCTACTTCAAAGCTTGCTAAGCATCTTTCATTTGATGATAAGCGTGACTCAATCAGGACTGTAGCAGAAATGTGTGCAGTCCTGTGTTGGACTGGTGCATTCACTCTTCACAAAGAAGAAGAAGCAGATAGTCTCAGAGTTCAAGGCAACTTGAAGCTACCTAAAGACTTGCAAGAAGCAATAAGACGCTCCTTGTATCTCCCACCAATGGTCTGTAAGCCAAACATAGTTAAATCTAACTACGAGTCAGCTTACTTACTGCACAACGACAGTCTGATCTTAGGTAAAGGTAACGCGCACTCAGGTGATATATGCCTAGATGTTATCAATACCCAAAATCAAATAGCTCTCCAATTAGATTTAGAGTTTCTAAGTTCAGTTGAAGAAGAACCTACCTTTGAGTTGGACTCTGTAGCCAAACTTAATAACTGGCAACAGTTTAAATGGGACAGCTACAACTTATACGAAATGATCGCTAGACAGGGCAACACATTCTGGCTCACCAACAAACCAGATAAACGTGGCCGTAAGTACGCGCAGGGATATCACATCACCACTCAAGGCTCACCATTTAAGAAAGCAATGATTGAGCTTAAACATGAAGAATTAGTCACTGGAGTACCAACTACGGAGAATTAAGATGCAAGAATTCACAGGCTGGGAATATTTACTGATCGATGTAGCTAACAACCACTACTCAGGGCTCGATAAGAGCCTATTTGAGGAGCGTATTGAATGGGCTACCCAAAACCTTGAAGGACTAGAAGAAGAAGCCAAGGATCGCATATGGAAAGAACGGCCTATGTATATCAAAGCTGTGGCTGCTGTTCGTAAAGCTCAACATCAAATCCCAACAGGTCACTTAATGGGATTTGATGCTGTTTGTTCAGGAATGCAGATCATGTCTGCACTGACTGGATGTTTTGAGGGTGCTAAAGCAACTGGACTGGTTGACCAGCACAGACGCGCTGATGCTTACACTGATCTGACTATGATAATGACTCAATATCTAGGTCAGCAGGTGATGATTGATCGTAGCTCAGTAAAAAATGCAGTAATGACATCTTTGTATGGCTCAACTGCAGAACCCAAGAAAGAGTTTGGTGAAGGTTCATCGGAACTAGATGCATTCTATAAATGTATGTTCGTGTTGTGTCCCGGTGCCTGTGAATTACTACAGATACTCTTAAATTCATGGCAGCCTTACGCATTAGAGCACAGCTGGAAATTACCAGATGGTTTCGATGCAAAAGTCAAAGTTATGGAAGAGCAAACAGCTCGAATAGAGATTGATGAGTTAAATCACAGCACCTTCACTTACGTGTGGTATGAGAACGAAGGCAGTGAAACTGGCAAAAAGAATGCAGCAAACGTTGTACATTCTATTGACGGCTACGTCTTACGCACTCTTATCAGACGTTGTAACTATGATGCTGAATTGCTGGAGTGGGCACACTACCGTATTGGGGATGAGCTTGTTGCAAGAGCTCTTGATCCTAAGAATGGTTGGGACTGTAATCACTCAGCTCTCTTACAGCAAGACGAGAAGTTTGCGTATTACGTTGAGCAATTTGAACGCAGTTCTCTTGCTGATGTAGTAATTTTGCCCCATCTGGATGACGAAACTCTAAGTGCCTTAAACACTGATCATCTACGAGCCTTGGCTAAGATTATCAATACAATGCGTGAACACGAACCTTTCGAACTCATCTCAGTACATGACGACTTTAAATGCCACCCAAACAACATGAACTCAGTGCGTAAACACTACCGGAATATTCTGGCAGATTTAGCAGACAGTGATGTCTTACAAGACATACTCTGTCAGATTCATGGAACTATCGGCACATTCCCCAAGAAGTCACACGACTTAAGTAAGTACATTAGGCAAGCAAATTACGCCTTGTCGTAAGGTGCACTCCGTGCACTCTGTGAAATAAAACTTTTAACTCCTCCGAGCCTACCCTAACGGGTAGGTCTCATTTTTTTTACTCTAACTCAGGAGGGCTCAATGCCCGACCAAAATCCACCATTACAACAATCTATATTCCCTACCCGGGACTCAGTTGAAGATGTTGTTTCAGAAGCTTTAGCTCAATTACCCATCACTTCAAAAAACCAAATGCAAACATTGCTCAGTATTCACCAAAACACAGTAATCAGTGAATTAGAAAAACACAGCCCACTCATAAACCATTTAAGAGTAGAAAATTCTATCCTCGATGGTGCTTGTGGCTTTTGGAAAGACACTGCATATGAATTGGGATACACAGAATAGTTTAGCCGCTCTCCGTGCGGTTCTTGGGCGTCTGCCTTTCATTTAATCCACATTAAACAGGGAGCCAATCATGGCACTTCAAGCAACCCCAGTAGAAGCAAAACAAGTGCTGGCTAAGAACATTCGTGCAGGTCTAGTAAGTATGCTCAAAGGGAGCCCAGGCACAGCTAAAAGCGCTATCGTCCGTGAGCTAGCAGAAGAGTACAACTTAAAAATAATCGATTTTCGATTATCTCAATGTGATCCTACCGATTTATTAGGTTTTCCTTCAATCAACACTGAAACCAACAAAGCTAGTTATGTGCCCTTTGATACGTTTCCACTTGAAGATGATGAACTACCTGAAGGAAAGGACGGTTGGCTCATTTTTCTTGATGAACTGAACGGCGGTGACAGGTCCACACAGAAAGGCGCATATAAACTTATTGATGACAAAATGGTTGGAGGAAAAAAGCTTCATCCACGAGTCGCTATCATAGGTGCAGGTAATCTTGATACTGACGCTGCTCTAGTAGAAGAAATGTCTACAGCGATGCAGTCACGCTTATGCCATATACAAATTAGACCAGATAACAACAACTGGCTAGACTGGGCTACAGGTGCTGGCATTGATACACGCATAACGTCATTCATCAGATTTAAACCATCAAACCTGTATACCTTTGACCCAGAAAAAGCAGAAACACAGGAAACATACGCCTGTTATCGCACCTGGGAGTTTGCACACAAACAACTCCAACAATGTGGTGATGTCCTCAAAGATCCTACAGCTTTACTAACATTTGCTGGCAGTTTGGGAGAAGGCGTTGCGCGTGAGTTTATGGCATTTATGCGTATTTACTCAACACTCCCCACAATCATTTCCATTATTAGCAACCCTACCAACATTGAAGTCCCTAAAGAACCAGGAACTCAATACGCTTTATCAGGGGCTCTTGCTCAAAATGCTGATGCTGACAACATTGATCCAATTATGGAATTTACTAACCGGCTTCCAATGGAATTCCAGGTAATCACCATACGAGACATGTTGAAACGTTCACCTGCATTGAAAACAAGCGCACCTATTAAGTTGTGGGTTGCTACCAACAATAAGGAATTGTACTGATGCGCCCACTGGCCGATTCAGCTGAAATAGATAAATTGTTAAGCAAGGCCAAAGTTCACTTAATGTCCAAACCAGACGCCACATTTTTTACTGTGGTTTGTCTGTCATTGGTGCACAAATGGAGTGAGGACGTTCCAACTGCTGCCACTAATGGCACAACAGTTCTGTATAACGCAGATTTCTTTTCAAGCTTAAGCCCTGAAGAGCGAGTTGGTTTAATTTTGCACGAAACACTGCATGTTGTATTTCAACACATGTTACGTCTTGGTGACAAAGATCCCAGAAAGTGGAACAGAGCAGCTGACTATGCCATTAACTTGATCATTGTTATAGCTGGGTTTAAATTACCTGAAGGAGCTTTGCTTGACTTCAAATATCAAAACATGAGTGCAGAACATATCTACACTTTACTGCCTGATGACCCTGAAGAGTCCAAGTTTGATAGTGACATTCAGTACACTGATGAAATTGAACAATTAAGCGTTCAAAGTCAGATTGATGAGATTCTTGTCCAAGCGTCTACTCAATCTGCTGCATCCGGTGACAGTTATGGATCTATTCCAGCTTCAATTCAACGTTATGTTGATAACTTAGTTAATCCTCAAGTTCCCTGGCACAGAATCCTGTCTGCTTACTTTTCGCAGCTAAAGAAAAGCGAGTACAGCTACCGCAAGCCTAATCGTCGTTATCTACCTACACACATACTGCCTACCTTAGTAGGAGAAAGTTTGTGTAATGGTGCTGTAGCTGTTGATGCGTCAGGCTCGGTTAATGATTCCATGTTTTCACAGTTTGTTAATGAAACGAGTGGAATCATTAGAAAACAACGCCCTGATGAACTTCATTTTCTCCAATTTACCTCCAAACTTGTAAGTGAGCCAGAAAAAATTACCAGCTTATCTGATTTAAAAAACTTAAAGTTTGCAGGTAGGGGAGGCACAGCAATTGATCCTGTTATGGAGTGGGCCAAAGAAAACAAGCCAAATTGGCTAGTTGTATTTACTGATGGCCACTACAAACAACCAGAGATCAACCCAAAAGTCCCAGTAATCTGGGTTATTTATGAATACCCTGAATTTACTGCACCTTTTGGTAAAACCATTCATTACACCCTTAATTAACAAAGGCCTCAACCATGACAGCTTTTAATCTTACAAAAGACCAACAGGCTGCTTATGAAGCCTTTGTTGGGTTCTTAATGGACCCAGCAGAATCAGTATTTGTACTTGCCGGTTATGCTGGAACAGGTAAATCAACGTTAGTTAATCGTTTGTTAACTGATCTACCTGCAACACTCCAAACCGCTAAGTTACTTACTAATGATGATGTGGATTGGACAGTTGCATTAACTGCTACAACAAACAAAGCAGCAGATGCTTTGCGACAAATAACAGGCCAAGAAGTAAAGACTATTCAAAGCCTTTTAAATCTACGAGTAAAAACAAACTACAAAACTAAGGAAACTTCTTTAATTCAAAGCAGGTCCACTCCTATACGCAATTACATTATCTTTATTGATGAAGCTAGTTACATTGATATTGAATTGCTTCAATACATCGAATCCTCAACCCAAGACTGCAAAATTATATTTATTGGCGATCCTGCTCAACTTGCACCAATTAAATCTTCCGCAACTCCAGTATTTTCCAGTGGTTACACTCAAGCCAGTTTGACTGAAATAGTCAGACAAGCAGAAGGTAACCCGATCATAGATTTAGCTACGGCATTTAGAAATACGGTTAATGGTCAGCCTTGGGAACAGTGCTTTCCTGATGGGCAGCACATTGTTCATTTACCACGCCAAGAGTTTAACCAGGAGATTCTTGGAGAGTTTACTCGCCCAAAGTGGAAACATGATGACTCTAAAGTTCTGGCTTGGACTAACAAAACTGTTATTGAGTTCAATAAAGCCATAAATGAGAGTGTTCAAGGTGTCCCTGAACTGCAAGTAGGTGACACAGCTGTTTGTAACTCGTTTCTAAAATTCAAAACGGGCTCAGTCAAAACCGACGAAACCGTGACTATAACTCGCAAGTCAAAAGCTATTGAGCATGACACTGAAGGCTGGATGGTTGTTTTAAATACTCATTACACAGTTTTCCTTCCAGTTTCTCTTGAGGCCAAAAAAGCGAGATTAAAACAAGCAAGAAAAGACGAGAAATGGCAAATTGTTGCTGACATTAGTGATAACTGGGCAGATCTGAGAGCAGCTTATGCTTGCACAATCAACAAATCTCAAGGCTCTACCTACGATAAGGTTTTTATTGACTTAGATGACCTTAAAAAATGCAATTCTGCAAATAACTTAGCTCGGCTTATGTACGTTGCAGTAAGTAGAGCGCGTAATCAAATCTTTTTAACTGGCGATTTAGCTTAAGGAGCCCACATGAGTGACCAAGATACAGAAAGTAGAGAATCCATGAGGCGCTGTCAGTTGATAGATAGCTATTGGAGGGGAGATGGAATCATTAGATCTTACGATATTTCTCTTGCTGGTAAGCGAAGTTACGTAGGCCCAGAGAACGTAGTGCTTAATTTTATTAAAAAGGCTGAAGAAACTTGCCGTCTTGACATTATTTTAGGAACTGGAATTGAAGAAGGCGTAGTTAAAGCCGCAGTAAA
>TARA_B110000902_G_scaffold266900_1_pt1 | contig 13247 bp, 3 predicted proteins | sample TARA_B110000902 | Tara Oceans TARA_B110000902 (sample SAMEA4398009) | marine metagenome | biome: Polar Biome; feature: [SRF] surface water layer (ENVO:00010504); material: water (ENVO:00002006), including particulate matter (ENVO:01000060) such as... | depth 5 m | reverse complement strand
TCACATTACGATGCATTATTTGGATTGTATTGTGACACTGGAACCTGGAAAAAAGTAACCAGTGATGTAGGAGTATATGATGTGTTTACCGCAGTCAAGGCTGGTCGTTGGTTGTTAGCAACTGACATGATATCTGATGGTAAAGTTAACCCAATTATGCGTCGAGCTGAAGCCAAAGTATTACAATTGGCTGATTACACCACCGGTAGAACACGCCCGTTCTTAAAGAGTGAAGGCATTGCATATGCACTCAAGCAATACACAGGCGGCAGTATAACAACTGAATTCAGCAAACGGCAGTGTGAAAGTGGATACTACCGTCAAACTACTGCATTTATCCCTGGCATGACCAATTTACGTCAGCGAGAACTTATAGTCAAATTTGGCCAATTATAATCCTATAAATATCTATAACAAAGGATTAGCAGTATATGTCAAGCACACTTTTGCTTAACGCTGATTTCCAACCTATGGAGTTAAGTCCACTTAGCACACTCAGTTGGAAAGAAAGTATTAGCGCATACTACAAAGACAGTATCTATATATTTAAAACACATGAAAATTGGAAAGTTAGGTCACCTAGTGTAGAGTTCGACGTACCCAGTATTATTGTAGCAAGAAATTACCATAAACGTAAATCACATGCAAAACTCAGCAGGAGAAATCTGTTTATCAGGGATGATTACCGGTGTCAGTACTGTGCAGTTAAGTTTTATCACCATGAATTAACATTTGATCATGTCATACCACGTCTACATGGTGGTAAAAGTACATGGCAAAACATGGTTGCCGCCTGCAACCATTGTAACGGCAAAAAAGGTAGCCGTCAAGACATTAAACCTATGCGACCGCCCTTACGGCCCACATGGCATCAGATATATAAACAAAGTAAATGCTATAAACTAACGATTCCTGACCCAGCTTGGCAGGAATTCCTAAATTGGCCAGCAGATTTATTAACAATTAAAGCACCAGTTTATCAAAGACATAAATAGTAGTATGGCGATATTTAAAGGTTATAGCACAGTAGATGTACGTTTTGGTAATGTTGTTTTAGAAGACATTGCACTAGCAAAGCGTGATTTACTCAATCATTTTTACACACGAAAAGGCGAGCGACTCGGTCAGCCTGAATTTGGTAGTATACTGCCAGATTTGGTTTTTGAACCACTGGACGATCTTGTTATTGACTTAGTAGAAGATGATGTACGAGATATTATTAATAATGATCCGCGATGGATATTGAACAACCTGGATGTACGGATAGGTGTACACAGTATCACATGTGTGGTTAACTTAACATACAAAGACACAGCAACAATAGATGAACTGTATTTACAGTTTACAGCTGAAACAGAAGAAGAGAACTTATAATGGCACAGAGTATTAGACAGAGAAACTTGTTTGCAGCGGAAGACTTTACAGTAGTCTACGACAGCTTTGCACAAGCAAACTTCCAGGCATACGATTACGATACAATCCGTAGTGCAATGGTTGATTATATCAGAGACAACTATCCAGAAAATTACAATGACTGGATTAGTTCAAGTGAATTTGTAGCATTGCTTGAAATGATTGCATTTATGGGACACAATTTAGCGTTCCGTGTAGACTTAGCTAGCAGAGAAAACTTTTTAAGTACAGCAGAACGGCGTGCCAGCGTTTTGCGTATTGCAGACTTTTTAGGTTACAATCCAGCTAGAGCGTTAGCCGCTCGCGGACATCTTAAAATTAACTCCGTTAAAACTACTCAAAATGTATATGATGTAAGTGGTGCCAGTTTAAAAAGCAAAGAGATTGACTTTGTAGATGATTTAGATTCCAATAGTTATCAGAACTTTATCTTAATAATGAACGAGATCTTTGCAAAGACTAACCAATTTGGTAAGCCAAGCAGTAGTAAAACAATTAGTGGAACTAAAACAGATATCTACAATACAAACATTGCAGACGATCAGGGCATTATATTCCCATTCCAATCAAAAGTAAACGGCAAAAGTGAACCGTTTGAAGTTGTTAACCAATATATTGGTCCTGACAGTGTTCTAATTGAACCTGCTCCAACACCGGATGCCAGCTTTAATTTTGTATACAAAAACGATAACCAAGGCATTACAAGTGCAAACACTGGATTCTTTGTTGGATTTAAACAAGGTACATTACAGTATACTGACTACACTGCTGATACTGCTATTAGTAATTTAAGTGTAGCAGTTAACGAATCAAACATCAACAACCAAGATGTGTGGGTACAGAATGTTGACGCAGACGGCCAAGTGTTGGCTAACTGGACTAAAACAGACGCAACATTTGGTGTTAGTGCAATCTTTAGTGCTATTCAAAATAAAATAAGAACACTGTTTAGTGTAAAAACACAAGAGAACGACACAATCAGTATTAACTTTGGTGACGGTGTATTTGCTGATGTGCCACGTGGCATTTTACGTATTTGGTACCGTACAAGTTTAAACAACAGCTACACACTAAACACTGATGATGTTGGCACAGTTAATTTTAGCTTTGTGTATACAGCCAGTGACAACAACGAGTACACAGCCAGCTTTGCTGCTGAAATGCAGGAAGCTACAAACAACGCCAGTAGCCGTGAAAGTGTTACTAGCATAAAAACAAACAGTGGACGAGTATTTGCCGCACAGGACCGTATGGTTACGGCACAGGACTATAGTGTATTCCCATTAACTGTTGGCGATAATATTCGTAAGATTAAAAGTATAAACCGCACACACAGTGGGCATAGTAGATTTATTGACATTAACGACCCAACAGCACAATATCAAAATGTTAGCATTGTTGCTGACGATGGATATGTGTACAGTGAAAATACATTAAACAGAACTACATTGAGCTTGCCAACTAACTTAACTGAAGAACAAATATTTGATCAGTACATCAGTAACCTAATTAGTAACCCTGAAACCATTAACTTATTTTATCAAAAGTATAGTCCAGTTGGTGTAGCATTTAGCAGTATCACTGGTAGTTTTCAGTGGAACCAAGTAACATCTAATGGTACTGGACAAACAAGTGGTTATATAACTCGAAACAGTATTGTTGAACGTGTTGGCAAAAGTTCCAGCACCGAAGTTAAAGAAATTAAACTGGGCAGTATTGTAGAATTTATTGAAAGTCCGTATAACAGCGGAAGTTTGGGGGTAACTGGTACGTTACTTACTGTAACAAATGGCGGTAGTGGTTACACCAGTACACCAACTGTTACTTTCAAAGGAACTGGAACCGGAGCAACAGCAAACGCAGTGGTCACAGCCGGCGCAGTCACAAGCATTACAATTGTAAGTGGCGGCAGTGGTTACACGAACCCAGTAACGGTTGAAATAACCGGCGGTGGCGGTACACTAGCCTCAGCAACAACAACAGCAACCAGTGCAGAAAAAATATGGGCAAGAGTTACTAGAATTACAGAAGATGGACTGGGCATAGACGATATAACAGGAACACCCATTGGGCGTGATAGTAGTGGTGCTGGTGCAATTATTTTAAACAAAATGGTACCAAACTCTGCACGTGTTAGTCGTATTTTCCCAGCGTACAATACACAATTTACTGCTAGTGAAAAAGCTGATATAGTAGAACAATTAAAACTTAAAAACACATTTGGACTTAGGTTTTCCTACTTTAATAGTGAGTGGAAAATTATCACCACTAACAACGTAGCCCCAGATTCCAGTAATGCAACTACTAATTTTAGCACTACATATGGTGGTAACACCACAGGCAATAATTTAGACAACAGTTGGATTGTAAAAATTAGTTACAGTAGTGATAAATGGGCTATGGTATCCAGACGCTTCCGTATTATTTTTGGTAGTACAACTGACGTTAGGTTCTATAACCAAAATAGTAATGTAAAATTTGATTTTGAAACAAACAAACCAGCACGTGACAAAATACGTGTGTTTAAAACAAACAGCCGTAGTAATAACAGCCCGTACAGTTTGGGCAGTGATATCAATTTTTATGGATACAAGTATTATACTGAAGGTGATGGGCACAGTGATGACCATAAAATTATAGCAACAATTAGTAGTATTGATAACGACTTATATCCGGATAATCCAGTGGCGTTTCAGGACCTAGTAGGTGCTGACACAGTTGAAACAAAAACAGTTACTGAATATGGATTTGACTATACAGTTATAGACACCAGTGCTAATACTGGAACAATAAGCGGACGTAAAGATTTAGTATTCCAGTGGAAGAGAATTGCTGACAGTGAGCAACGAATTGATCCAAGTATTAGTAATATCATTGATACATTTGTGTTAACAAACACATATGATTTAACGTATCGCAATTGGTTAAGCAATGACAGAACAGACGACGGATTACCCAAGCCGCCAACAAGTGATGAATTAAAAACACAGTTTGCTAGCATTGAAAACAAAAAAAGTATTAGTGATAGTTTAATTTATCGCAGTGCAAAATATAAGCCATTGTTTGGTGACACTGCTGATACAAATTTACAAGCAACGTTCCGTGTAGTTAAAGCAGGCGGCACTACGCTAACTGATACCGAAATTAAAAACCGAGTACTTGCAGCGATAACATCATTCTTCAATATTGATAATTGGGAATTTGGTGAAACGTTCTTCTTTACTGAACTAAGTGCATATGTACACAATCAATTATTGGGCGTAATGAGTAGTATTGTTATTGTTCCAACACAAGAAGAAAGTGCTTTTGGTAACCTATTCCAGGTCACCCCAAACAGCGACGAAGTGTTTATACCAGATATCGATTTAAATACTATCAAAATTGTCACCAGTTTTACTGGGTCAAATTTAAGAACAAGTACAGTGGCGTAAGGAAAAATAAATGTCAAAATACCCAGCACATCCTAAAAAATTACAAAATTTCACACAAAGTGGTGAAGATAAGATTTTTGTTGGCAAGCGTAATGTTACAGACTTTCTACCAAGTGTTTTACAGACAGACACTAACCGTAGATTTTTAAGCACCACACTTGATCAATTATTGAGTAGTGGCAGTACAGAAACATTAGATACATATTGGGGTCGAGTCAAGGGTAAAGATTACAAGTCAGGCAAGGATTTGTTTAATCCTGAACCATCTGCACCTCGCCTTAACAACCAATTAGCACCAGGAATCAGTCACAAAGATGGGCTGGCTACTGATGAAGCTCTTTCTTATAATAGTATACTAAACCTATTTAAAACTATTGGCAGTGATACTGCACATGTTGACCAACTGGCCAGTGAAGCTGGCTATACACTAGACATGCCAATTAATGTTGACATGTTTATCAACCACACTAACTATTATTGGTTGATGGAAGATATTCCACCATGTGTAATTGCGCCAACCATTGATGATGTCATTGAAATTGATAGTATTACACGTTTAAGTAACTATACAACACCAACACTGTCAAACGGTAAAACACTTGAGCTAGTAAACGGTATGCGAGTTATCTTTACACCAGCTGATACCACTATCTTTACACAAACAGACGGCACTAACGTAGTGTTCCCAACTAACATTCGTGGTGCAAAATTTGTAGAAGTATTCCGTAACGGTGTTCTTTTGGATGCAGGCCCACAGTCCGGCGCACCAGCTGGGATGCATTTTCCAATTGGCGGTGTGTCTGCTGATTATATATACGTACCAGCGCCAGTTAGTGGCGGCACAAGCTACGTATCAATTCCACTTGCAGGAGCAGTACAAGTAGGCGATGTGATTGAAATAAGAAGTTATTTTACTTACAGTGCCAGCGGTGATTATAAACCATCTGCCACCTACTGGGTGGAAGGTGTTGGTACACCAAATATTAAACTAGTTGAGCATATTGATGAACATGACAAGGTACAGTTTTTCCATGTGCAACCATATACGCCACGTCTTCCGAGTGATTGGGATTTAGACAGTTGGGATAGCAACGTATGGGATTATAGTAACTATAAGAATCCTGAAAAGGAATACGTAGTTGCAGATCGTAGCAGTGTTGACAAAAACGCATGGGCACGGGCCAATCAATGGTACAGCATATACGCAATTCAAAATACCGCCACGTTCAATGATTTAAATGTTATTGACTTTAATACAACTGCAAATCGTGGACAGCGTCCGATTATTTGTTGGAACGACAATCTAGAATTAATCAACAGTGGTCAACGACTAATTCGCAATGTACAGCATGTACTGGTAGACATTGACCCTAGTGTTAGTGTAATTGGACAGGCAACGTATGTAAATGCATTAGTTGGTCTGGCAGAGGACGACTATGTGTTAGTTCTAAATGGCGGATCATACAGCAACGGAATTTACAAAGTTAGTGGAGTTGACACAAGCATTGTGTTCACTGAAGTTAATGCACCCAACAGCCACACATCATTGGATAAAGTACTTGTATTACATGGTCCAGATTTAGTTGGAACTGCCACTGGTTACCCAGGCATTGAATTATATTGGGATGGCAGTAATTGGATTAACGGTCAGCAAAAACAAAGCCGTGGCGATTATCCACTGTTTGAACTATATGACGAAGCTGGCAACAAAATAAGCACATATCAAAATACTGACTATGCAGGCGAAAGATTTTTTGGATATGATCTCAATACTGCTGGTGTAGTAGATCCGGAACTTGGCTTTGCTCCAAAATATAACACACAAAATAACAATAACGACATTAACTTTTCCCTAAACTTAAATGTACAGCGTTACAAGAGATCCATTGGCGATCCAAATGCCAGAGATATTACTGGATATTACTTTGTAAAAGATATTGTCAACGGCTGTTATATAAACGGATGGAGTAAGATTCGTGACAATCAGCGTACTCCATTAATTAAAACACACATTGCAAGTGCAGGCGAAACTGTTAAGTTTACTCTTGCCAGTGATCAAATTGAACTAAACCCAGTATTTTGGGTAGAGACTACAGATTTGACAGGTGACACTGGCTTTAGAATTACTAATGAAATGATACATGATGCTGTTGAGTATGGTGAAACAAACCCAGACTTAATATTACAGAACGATGTTGCGTATACATTTAAAAAATTGATACCTGATGCTGGCAAAGATTTTAAAGTAACAAACCCTTACGGTGCTCTTGATGCTAATATTACCATCACTAGTAGTGGTAATAGTATTACGGTTACCATCGGTGCCGATTATGCATACAGTACAGCTTATTATATGAATGCTACAGAATATGCCGCATATGCTGGATCTGGATATTTAACCAACGGAAATGCATTGGCATCGCCGACACTTGGTGGCAGAATATTTGTTAATAACAATAACCATAAGCAAGTAACAGTGCAGAAAAATGGTGTTGTAATTAAAGAAACTACTGATTATACTGTTGCTGGAAACGTTATCACTATGACAACTCCAGCATTAGCAGATGATATATATGAAATTGAGTATGTTGTCAATACCAAAGTTATTGACACTGATCAGCATGTTTTTGACACTGCACCAGTATTTAAATACAACCCAAATAATGAAGCACTAAGTTCAATCAGCTTTAGTAATATATTACATCATTACAGCGACCAGACTGTTCGTACAGTTGGATTTACTGGAGACATTTTTGGCCAAAACAACCTACACAAAATTTCAAATACACTAAACAATGGTGGTACTATACGTCAGCAAATTGCTAGCCCAACAAAGTTTAGTTACTTGTTAAACAACCCACACACCAATCCAATTAACGGATTGCGTAAGGTTGGCAACGATTACCAGAACTTCAAAGACTACTTTAAAACAAAAGTAAAACAGTTGTGGGATAATAGCATTAGTACTGATACAGTACGCAGCATTACAAGTCAAGCATTAACAGACATTAACATTGGTAAAAATACAACATTCAATTACAGTAAGAGTGACATGGTGTATTTTAATGGTGAAAATACGGAAACTATTAATGTTACTGATGCCACAACTATATTTTTCTTAAAAAATAACTTAAACACGTTTACCCAATCACATAACCATTTTTATGTATACCTTAAAGATTACAATGGCAGTAAGTATGTGCGGCGCCCGTTGCAACGAAATATTGACTACACACTGACTATTGACACACTTACATTGACCAGTGCCGCCACCCTTGACGGTAGTTCAAATGCAGCGACATTGGAAATTTTATGTCATGATTTTGATGGGTTTAGTTATGTGCCACCAAGTACAGTTAAACTGGGATTATTGAAACCATCAACAGTTGAAGTTGTCGGCGGTGTATTACACAGCCATGACGGAAGTCAGCATACATGTAGTGGCACTGAATTTTACGATATGGCAGACACTAATTTTGATATTATAACAGCATGTTTATTGGAACTTGAATATAGATTTATAAGTGGGTTAGTTGATACTCATTATACAATACAACAAGAAATTACTGATGTATTACCAAATGCAAATTATTCAACCAGCAATGCCTGGGGTGATATGACTGACATACTTGATGATTGGTATAATCCATACGCTATAAAAAATAAACTAAGTGGATACAGCGGCAGCTCTTATTATTCAGCTGGTGACGAGTTCACTTGGAATTACAGTAGTGTTGGTCCTAAAATTGGTGGATGGAAAGGGATATACATGTACTATTTTGGTACAACTCGTCCGCACACTCATCCATGGGAAATGCTAGGATTTAATACAAAGCCATCATGGTGGGACGCAAATTATAGCTGGACTAATGCTGGTAAAAGAACTGCTCTTATTAATAGTTTAAAAGTTGGTGAAACTAACAATCCAACACTGTCAATTCGTAGTACAAAAGTTATACAAAACCGCAGTGCATATGATTGGGATAATAATACACTAGTTACAAATGCTGGTGTACTAAACGGACCAGCAACTGCTGGTGTTGTAACAACTCCAAGTGCAATTGAACAAACTAAAAACTTCCAGTTTAACGATTGGGGTCCAACTGAGGATGCCTGGAGATCAACAAGTGTATACAAATTTGCGTTAGCTGAATGTGCTATGGTGTTAAAACCTTTCCGTACATTCGAAAACTTTTTTAGCTTAAATTACGTCAGTAGTATTACTGCTATCAACACAAAGCATGTACAAAAAGTAATCGGACCGGAGAAAATAATTGGTGTCGATCGAATTAGAAGTAACTTAAAATATACAGTAATGCATCAGCAAGTGGCGGCCAATAGATCAATTACGAGCATTACAGTAAACACACCAGGATCAGGATACAACAACAGTACAACAATCGATACAAGCGATACTAAAGAAGGATCTACTGAATTTTCAGTAAGGGTATCAGGCGGAGAAGTTAAAGCAGTTAGTGTTGACACGTCAGTCGCAGGATATGCAGACAACGTTTCACTTTCAGTAAGCGGCCCAATTGGTGCCAGCGGTGCAACAGCCAGCGGGTTTACTGATTTGCTAAATCCGGTTATTATGGGACTCAACAATGTAGTTGTTGAGTGGGCCAGTATATATAGCATTAAGGCAGATACGATTGTTACATCGTTGGGTAATTTGAAATCAGAGTTAATGATACAAGTTGGCGGTTACACTGACAAAAACATTGTCACACTTTTATTGGACAGCAGCTACCAAAAGGGCCCTGTTGAATTACCAGCTCAAGATTATAGTATTGTGTTAACCAAAAGTTCGCCAATTAAAAATATATTCTACTCGGGCATTAAAATTGAAAAAAGCACTTCGGGTTACACCGTAACTGGATTTAATAACACTGACCGAACATTTACTGTTTATCCAGTCAGTGAGGGCGGCCGAGTTAATAAAATTGATATTGGAAACTTGGACGTTAAGCATTTCCGCAACTATAAAAATAACACTGTAAAATACTCATATGGTCACACATTTTTGAAGCGCCAAGACTTGTTTAACTTTATGCTTGGACTTGGTGAATATTATGAGCAGTCAGGATTTTCAGTACAAGCACGTTGGTTACAAGATGCACGTAGTGCGATGGAGTGGAGTTTAAGTGAAACACCAGCAGCATTATATGTAAACGGTGTATTGAACACACTTGAATTTACACAGGGTGCCGTGGGATATGTAGACTATATTGGATACAATTATGATGGCACTGCTAATATTATCAACAGTGATGGTAAACAAATTAAACCAACACAAATATTAGTGTTGCGTAATGATACTACAACTGAATTTAGCCTCAAGGATACCACAAAGGAATTATTTGGTGTTAATGTAAACGTTGTTGAATATGAGCATGTTATTACATTAAACAACCTTAGTCAGTTCAGCGACATCACATACGACCCAGTAACTGGAATTTCGCATACACGTGTTAAACTAGAAGGCGAACGCACACGTAACTGGAATGGCCGTATTGAAGCACCAGGATATTTGGTTAAGTCAGACGGCATCATGAGCAACTTGGAAACAAGTGTACGTGAAGTTGAGCGTGATAACATTAACAGTGACAGCAAGACATTAAACCGTGCCACTAGACAAACTGCACGATTTAACACTGGCTATATTGAAGGAAGTTACCTAAGCAATACATTTATTGAAGACAATGCAGGGTATAACTTTGGCAAAGGCTTGCGTAAAATGAAAGGTACAGACATAGCAATTGATGCGTTTATGCGTAATCAAAACTTGTTTGGCACCAATCAAAGCCACGACATATACGAAGAATGGATGGTACGACTGGGTGATTATGGCGATACTCAAGAGCGTGAGCCAATTGAAATTCAAATAGACAGCAACTTAATCAAAACAAACCCACAGGCAATCAGATTTAACAGCAATTATGTCAGCGACAATGCTGGTGATTTAATATTAGATTTCCACAGTGGAAGCACTAGCCTTATTACTGGCGACTTGACCACTCCGTTTGCAGTGTTGCCTCCGGAATATAAAAACATCAGTAGTATTAGTGCTAGTCAAAAGTTTAAAAACCACTTGCCATTGGCAGGATTGCCATTAGCTGGTGAAGCTGAACACAAATTAAAAAGCATTGACGACATCAGCAGTGCCTACAGTATTTTAGAGCCATATGCTCGACTACCAAATTGGAGTGCTGTTGTCGCATACAAAACAGGCGACACAGTACGTAAAAGTGGCAAGGTATATCAGCTAGCCATCGCAACAACTGGATTGAGTAGTATAAGCGACACAATCACAGTGCGTGGTAGTGTATTGTATCCAAGTGTACCCAGTGCTAACACTGTTATCATTGACGGCACCACAGTTACTTTTAGTAAAACAAGCACCAGTACTGCATACGATGCTATTAACATTGATGGTTCAATTAATAACCCAACTGCACCTAACAATAGCACACTTATCATTGATGGGTCAACAGTTGTTTTAGATAAGACTGTAACCACCACAAGCTATGCACCAATTGTAGTAACTGGGGCAGTTGGTAATCCAGTCGTAACTGGTAATGTTGGTGAGGGATTATTAATTGACGGTATATTTGTTGATCTTGTACAAAATACTAGTATTACAACTAACATCAGTGCATTAAGTGCATTAGAGCAAGGATTTTCACCAGCATTTGTTACTAGTGCAAACGAAAACACAGTGGCAGTTGCTAGAATTAATGTATTGGAAGACCTACGTGTTGCTTACGCCGCAGTTGAAGGCGCAGGCGCCTGGACTACTTGGATTGGCAACTACTATACAGGTACATATGTTAACGGCGGACTAAACATTCCATATTTGTCCACTCAACTAAGTGGTGCAAATGCTGGATATGCGACAGAAATGACAGCACTATTACAGAATGATGTCGACGTCATTAATGCGTGTACAAACCAAAGTTATACAACTGCCAGTTTACCAACAGTTGGAGACAGAACTACATCAGTAAGTGCATTAGCTACTGGTACTTACATGGATGACTTTGCAACATTTGTAAAAATTGGTGGCACTGTTTTAACTGGGTCAACAGTCGCAACAGTCAGCGAAACTGTACCAAATATATTTGATATCGACGACTTAATAAGTGAGATCCAAAGCACATTAACAAGCAATGGCAACAGTACGATTACACCAAGTAAAAACGGCACCAATCAACTGGTAATTACAAAAACTGCAAGTGTTGGTGATAGTTCACTAACAGTTGGTAGTGCAGGCAGCAATATTGAAGTAGGCTTTAACGTAAACAGCCAAGTGTATAACTCACAAACAAGCACAGTAGTTAGCGGTGCAGCACTTAACCTAAGTGAAATTGTTTCAGAAATTAACGAAGCTGCAATAAGTGGAGTAAGTGCATCTGCAAATGGAACACAACTACGTATACAAAGTGTAAATCAAACCATAATTATTGGTGCAGGAACAGCAAACGGTAATGTTGGTATCGGTACAGGTACCACAAATGCTACAACAACGGTTACCACTAGCCCTACCGATTCACAAATTTATGACATTGTTGATCAGATCAATAGTGCAAGTATAACTGGTGTGACTGCAACAAACGTGAATAATAACCTAGTACTAAGCAGTACAAATGATACTCTTGTTATAGGTGCAGGCACAGCAAATGTTCTTATTGGATTAACTGCCACAACAACGACAGCTGATACCACAGTTACAAATACGTTCAGTGCTAGTGATTGGAATCAAATTGAAGATCCAGCAAATGCAAAACTAAGCACTTGGGTTTTGGATAACATTGGTATTACAACTACTGACTATGGAAGATCAAGTGGATATAATTTGTATCAGACATTTGATTATGATTTTGAAATTGCTGAGATATGTGCTGGTAACCGTACTGGTGACGATGCACAAATTAAAACAACCGCAGCTCACAATTTAGCAAATGGAGACTACATAGTTGTTATAAACAGCACATGTACTCCAAGTATTGATGGTATCCATCAAGTTACACTAGTTGAAGATACAACACACTTTTATGTTGACAAATACATTCAAACATTGGGCAAGGGCGGTAAAATGCTAGTATTGCGCCCAACCAAGTTTAACAATAATACAGAACTAACAGACACACTGACAAATGTCAAGTATTATAATAACCTCAAAGGCTGGCGTGTAGGCATGTTGGCCTATGTTGACAATGTCATTGTGGGCAGTGTTGGTACTGATCTTGGCGCAGTGTACCAAGTAATTCAAGGTGACAACGGTATTGAATTCAAGAAGTTACGAGACCAAGCAAAGCGTACAGACAACACTACAATTAAAAATGCAATATTATATAATACACTTACAAATCAGACAGTTGAAACTTTTGAAGTGTTCCATCC
>TARA_B110000902_G_scaffold101368_1_pt1 | contig 13283 bp, 10 predicted proteins | sample TARA_B110000902 | Tara Oceans TARA_B110000902 (sample SAMEA4398009) | marine metagenome | biome: Polar Biome; feature: [SRF] surface water layer (ENVO:00010504); material: water (ENVO:00002006), including particulate matter (ENVO:01000060) such as... | depth 5 m | reverse complement strand
ATATATAAGAATGTAAAAAACTTCAATAAGAAACGACATCAATTTATGATTAATCGTTTCTTTGCTATTAAGTTTCCTGCAAACGCACAATTGTTTAATGTAAATGGAATAAACGGTTCCTCTGTCATTGATAGTTGGTATATGGTATCTTCTAGATTTAAGGCTGTTCCTGGTTGGATTTATACCAAAACTAAAAAAGCCAAACCTGCTCCTAAGAAAACAAAAAACGAATACATACCTAAAGATGAAACTATTAAATTCTTTATACAAAAGAACGAAATAGGTATGAGAGAATTTAAAGAACTTCAAAAATTTAGCCCAAAGGAATTAAATGAAACTTTAAGGAAATTGGAAAACACAATGCAAGTCTACTAATATGATAAGTTACTACGATTTTAATGAAGTTGCAACAGTAATAGATGTGACGCTTCACAAGTATAATTACATTGATAATAGGATAATTACGATGATAAAAAATCAATTAGACTATAAGGAAGTAAACGATGGATCTATCGTAGTTACCGCACAGCAGCTTCAGCTTTTATTAACTGAAAATTTCAGCAGCGATATTAATAGAATAAATGCAACCGGAGCCGATCAATTTCATAAAGAGGCAACAAGTGTATATTTTTTAAATAAAATAATTTCAGATTTTAGAAATTTAGAATATTTGAAAATAACTATAAATACTAATAAAGCATACTCTAGGTTATCTGACGTTGAAGGACAAAAAACACTCCGATTTAATTTTAAAATTATCGCCGGAACTATTAAACTATATGATATATTTCAGGATGAAGAAGATTTAAAACAAATAAATTCTATTCTGATTTCTCTAGATATAATGAAAACAAATGTTCCTTATGCAAGGCATAATGTATCTACTATATTTTCAGCATTAGATGCATATTGCGCTGCCAGAGAGGGAGGAGATAATACAAAAATAGACACTGCTCTGGATTTATTGGATTGCTTGGAGGCAAAGGTACAGGATGACAATCCAAAGATACTACTAATCACCGATTACTAGTCCTTTGTTAGCGAATATATAGACAAAAGATACTTAAAGTAAATGGTAACAGGATATACTGCAAACGAATACGGAGATCAATTAATAGCATCGCTACAAGATCCTTTTCAAAACGTTATAAAAATAACAGATTGGGAAGTTATTGCAGGGCTAACAACGCCCAACACGTACGGAGTTGTTGTTATTTCAGCAGGATCAACTACGATTAATGGAATTGGAACTAATTTTTCACACCTATCGAACGGAAGCGAGATTATATTGGGAAATAGAAAGTTTCAAGTAAGTGAAGTCACTTCTAATAATATATTAGAATTAACGACTCCACCTAATTTTTCAACAGGTTCTAACGGAATAGACTACTACATGTCTATGGATTCAATTAACTATTTTGAATATGAATTCAGATGGTCACATACTAATGGAAGCTATTCAGAATACATGCCACTTAATAAAACATCAAACATAGGTGATTTATTATCTTTAGATTTTGATGGAAATCTTCCACTTTACTTAGATCTTAAAGCAGAAATAGCAGGTCTCGCCGGTGGAAATTCATTAAGCCTAATATCTATAACATACACGACACAAACCGAAGACGGTATTGTTGAAGCATGCCCGAACTTTTGTGTTGAATGTACGGATCCATTTGCAATGGACGGATGTGCAAATATAATAGTAGAAGACTGTGCCGGCAATTTATTTAATCCATACAATCTAAATAAATCTACTAATTTCATTAAAGAATTATCAGGATTGGTAAGTAATATATTTGGACATACCGTAAACTACTTTAGAACAGAGCCTGATATGAGAACTGAAGACGTTACTTTGATGGAATATAGTCTTCATAATGTAGTAGATAATAAAGACATTAAAATACTTGTTCCAGGAAACGAATTCCCAGAAGAGAGCATACAGTTTGATATATTCGGAATGGATTTTGCAGACTTTGAAATTCATATAACTATGAGTGAATTTGAAAAAATGTTCGGAAAGGGTAAAATTCCTAGATCTAAGGATTACATGTATATTCCTATAATTAATAGAATGTACGAAATTCATACAACTGCACTTGCAGACGAATTTAATAAATCTAATACATATTGGAGAGTAATGCTAACTAAGTATCAGGACAGAACATCTGTTATTAAAAACCAATTTGACACTGCAACCGATTCCTTAACTACGGGAATTGAAGAAATATTCGGAGAAAGACAGGCCGAAGAACAAGAAAAAGTATCTAAGCCGCAGCAGTTCCAATCTGTTTCTACCACATATAGGGATGGAATTAGGAAATTCGTACATACTGGATTGCAGATCGTAGATTCAGATATTAAAAACAGATGGACAGTTGTAAGTAAAAATTATTACGATTCAAGTTCAGTTCCAGACAATATGATGTATATTGAGTATGATGTAAATTCAAATCTTTCTGCTGGAAAAAACATGGCAATTACAGGATGGATTAAACCACAATTTACAGATACGGGAGTTGATCATTTCATAATAGGAGATTCTACTGCGTCTACCGGGTTTAAAACATATTTGAATGATTCAGAATTCAAGGTTATTGCAAATGGAATACCAACTACATTTGCGCATGGAATAACGCTAGATACATCTAAATGGTATGCATTTGTATTGAATATAAGTAATGAATTCTCTACAGTTAGCCTATCTATGTATAGTCTAAATGAATCAGGTCTTCCTCAATCTGCTTCAACTGCATTGGTTGAAGAATTTAATCAAGTTAAACCTGCTAGTTTAATTTGGAGTGGATCTACTAATTTCGAATTAAGAGGAAATAGAATGCACATGACAAATATCAGAATATTTGATCAGATGATAGAAGAAGAGCAACGTGGTAATGTATTGAATCAATATGTAGTAAGAGACAACCAACTCTCTAGAATAATCGATAATGCGATTCCTAGTTTAGGATTTCAGAAATTCAAGCACTCTAGATAATTAGGATAAATATCCTATAAATTAAAACAACTTATGTCAGAAGAAAAGAAGACTATCAAGGACCAAGCAGAAGATATTAGAAAAGAACTAGATTTTTTGATTGGTGAAAGTGTAGATATTAAAGAAGAAATAGATACAGATCCCGGATTCTTACCATTAGAACCAAAGGAGGTTCTTCCTTCTTTTGCGGTTCTAAAAAAGAGTTCACAGGCAACTGCCAAGAAAACAATAACAGCTTTAATGAAATTTTATCTAGATGAGAGAATCATCGAGAAGGATGAATATATTTCTGCTAAAAAGAAGATGGATGAAATGACCATGAGTTCTCTAGTTTATCAGCTACAAGCAGGTGAAAGAGCACTTACTACATTGTTACAGACAATAGAAGATGGTGAATTAGCCCCGAGAATGTTTGAGGTTCTAGCAACCTTACAAAAGTCAATGCTTGATATTATTAAGTCACAGACAATGTATTTGATGGCAACTGAAGAAAGCGCCAAGAGAATTGCAAGGGATATTGAGATTTATAAGAAAAGAGATGACGTAACTGAAATCACAGAATCAGGCGGAGATAATAAAAATCCAGCCGTTCAGAGAGGAACTAAAGATCTGATGAGATTGATACGTGATGGAATTCAAGATTCGGAAATAGAAGACGTTGAACCAAACGAATAACCAATGAGCGACTATGTATCAGATAATATGTGGATCCCGAAAGGAGATCAGAACGATCCAGGGCAAAAATTAGTATGGTCAACTAAAAACGTTGATGATCTTTTTGTTGCGCTTGATAAGGGATATAGGCCTGCTGTTTCTATGCCGTTTTACGAAGGTAAGCAATTTTTACGTAAAGGAAATATCGTATTTGAATACACTGAAGAAGAAATCACGGAATTAGCAAAATGTGCAAATGACATCGTATATTTCGCAGAGAAGTATGCAGTGGTAATGACAGATGAGGGAATTCAACAGGTTACATTAAGAGAATATCAAAAGGAATTATTACATAGTTTTCAAAACGAAAGATTTAATATTGTCTTAGCTGCGAGGCAAATGGGTAAAACAGTAACAGCATCGATATTCAATGCATGGTATCTTACATTCAACTATGATAAGACGACCTTATTATTAGCTAACAAATCAGATTCAACTAAAGAAATTATAGATAAGGCAAAGGTCGTAATAGAGAATCTTCCATTCTTTATGAAACCTGGGATTATCAAATATGATGTAATGAATGTTCGTTCAGATAATGGATGTCGTTTAGTAGGTCAATCTACTACTGCCAAATCAGGTATTGGATTCACTATCCATAACCTGTATCTTGATGAGTTTGCTCACATCCACCCGACAATCGTAGATTCATTCTATGAAAACGTATATCCTACGCTTTCTGCATCTAAGGTTTCCAGGATTAATATTACGTCAACTCCTAATGGTTTTAATAAATTTTATGAAATTTACGAATCTGCACAGAGAGGAGACAATGAATATACTGCTACAAGAATAGATTGGTGGCAACACCCTGACAGGGATGATGCATGGTATAAAAGAGAACTTGGTAACTTAGGTTCAGAGGAAGCTTTTAATAGGCAGTATGGTAATGAATTTGTAAGTTCTTCTAATCTATTGTTAAACCCAATGACAATGAAAACTATGAGAAAAAACTCTAAGGACTTTATTTGGCATGATTTAGAAGATTTTGAAAACATTCAAATAGATACTAAGGGATTCCTAGGGTTTTCTCCTGGATTTGATCCGGAAGATGCAAAAGACACTCAGCGTTTTTATTTATTTTCAGTAGATATTGCAGAAGGAAATGGAGGTGATGCCTCGGTCGTTAATATATTTGAGGTAGAACCAATGGCAGATAGCGATATTATAGAATCAGTGACACCTGGTGCAATGTACGACTTCTTCAGGTTCAATCAAGTTGCTGTGTTTAAGAGCAATGAACATGTAATTGAAGACTTTGCTAAGGTTCTATATACACTTGCTGTTGAGATATTTAATCCCGAAAACGTTAAGATGATTATAGAATACAATACATACGGTTCTATATTATTAAAATACCTCACTACTTTATTTCCAGCAAGAAATGAATTTGAGGATGAGATGGTTTTAAGATTTAAACATAGACACGATTCAAGGGTATTGAAACCAGGAATAAAACTAAAGTCAGATAACAAATCAGTCTTCTGTCAAAATTTTAAAAAATTAATAGAAAATAATAGAATAGTAATTAATCATACGGAAACTGTCAATGAAGCAAGTCTTTTCGGTAGTTTAAAAAATGGAAGCTATGGTGCCCAGATGGGAAATGATGATATAATAATGACATCAATCACTGCTACAGAGTTTTTTAACACAACGGATTATGCAGATTATGTAGAAGAATTACTAGACTTTATAGATCAAGATAAATTCGCATTAATGGAAAAAACACTATATAAGGAAAATGATCAAGCAGGTGACATGCAATACGATATTTACGACCTCATATAGATAATTCTCCAGATAATACAGATATATAATAAAAGTAAAAAAATAAAATTCAAATAACTATGGCACTTAGTCCTCAATTATTACAATTAAAAAGTTCTGGCGTTTACAGATTAGAGTTTGATAAATCTCAAACTGCTAACATCAACGTTGCAACTCTTAGATTAGTTGTCGGTCACTCAAAGAAGGGACCTTACAACACACCAGTCTTAATCGAAAACGTAGAAGCATTTATCCAAGTATACGGAAACGTAGATAAGTCTTTAGAGAAAAAAGGTATGTTCTTTCACAGATCAGCATTGACTGCTCTTTCAAGAGGTCCTATCTTAGCTCTAAACCTTGCACAGTTCGGTAGCAGTGATTTAGCATCTTATGCTCAGATTTCGACAAACGGAAGTTATACAAACTTCACACCATCTTCAAGACTCTCAGGAGAAACTTGGAATGTTGGTGATGAAAAAACGGAAGCGGTTTTAGCAACTCAGATTCAAATAGATGAAGAAGTAGCAACACCTGGAACATGGACTGATGTCGATGGCGATCCAGTTATAGCTCTAACGCAAACAATGACAGCAGCTGTTTATTATACTCAAGCTGAATATGATACAGATCAAGTATCTTCTTCATATGACATGTTACCTCATTCAACAGGAACAAAGCCTTATGCTAGTTTCTTTGACACTGATAAATTCATGATTCCTTCAGACAAAAAAGTTTTAAATGCTTTAGACGATTTAAATGATGGAGAACAAGTATTAAACTTCGTAAATATCAAACAAGATCCTATTACAGTAATTACTAGAAAGGCTCAAGATACTGACGGATTCAACATTACTGCAAGAGAGTGGTATGGTGAAGGAAATGTTCCTGAATATTTAGATGATAAAGATTTAGTTTCAGATTATATGATTGATGTATTCGTATTTAAAGGTAAATTCGATGCTTCTCAAATGGACACTGATCCAGTATATGGAGCTTACTTTAATTCAAATGGTTTATTGAAAAATAAACTAGAATCATTTGCTAACTTAAGACAAGTTGAAATGCTAGCATCTTACACTGGTTCTATGCTTCCTGGATTTAAAGATTTAGAAGGTAGAAACTTATACATTGAAACTTCAATAAATTCTGAAGCTAGAAGAACAGGTTTATTCTGTGCAATTAATGAAGAAGATGTAATTCGTGAAACTGGAACTACACTAGATATAGTAGGTCATTCATTTGATGAAGGTTCTGATCACATTGCTTTATCTTATAATGTAGCAAATAGATCAGTTGCATTGGCTCTTAACGCTGGTATTACATATACTGCTAACGGAACAAGTGCATTATTCACATATGATTCTGCAAACGATCCAAACTTTGATGCGAATGACACTGATACAATGTATCAATTAAATATCAAAAAAGGACATTACTTAAGAAATGGTTCTAGATTAGCTCTAGTTTCTCAAGTAACAAAAGGAAAAACTATCGGTAGTGTAACTACATGGACTGTTAAATTAACAGAAAATGCACCAGCGGTTTTACCAACTGAATATATCCAATCATTGGAAGAAGCTTCTACATCATATACTACATTTGTATTTAATGGTGCATCGATAACTCCTGAAACAATTGGTTCATGTTTACAAGCTATTTCATTAGGAACGGGCTTAGCAACTGGATTAGTTGATAAAGATGCTATTGAATTTAGATATATTGTTGATACTTTCGGTTCATTCGATGGAGTATTAAGAAACAAGATTGAATTATCTCAATTAGCTAAAGAAAGACAAAATGCTGCTGCAATTTTAAATGCACCTATGGTTTCTGACTTTAAAGCTTCTACTGATCCTTCATTTACAGATTCAAACAATACTTTTAAAACTACATTCTTAAAAGACGGTGGTAATTTAGATAAAAATCCAACAAGCTTATATACTTTACCAAGTATCGCAGATGGTGCAAACTTTGCATTCTACTACGGACCTGGTCTTTTAGTAAGAGAAAATGGAAAAGACGTAATGGTTCCGCCAGCTGCGTATGTATCTAATAACTACATCGACAAATATACAGATGCTTTACCATGGTCAATCGTTGCTGGTCCAAGAAGAGGTGTTGTTGCTGGAACTAACGTTGCAGGAGCTGAATACTCATTTGACAAAGCAGACAGAGACATTCTAGAGCCATTTGGATATAACCCGATTGTATTCCAAAGAGGAGTTGGATTAACTATCTTAGGAAATAAAACTGCACAGCAATCAATTAAATCATCGCTATCTTCAGCTCACGTTAGAGAAGTGTTAATTTACATACAAGATGCAATGGCAGATATCCTTAAAGATTACGTATTTGAATTTAATACTGCACAAACTAGATTAGAGATTAAAACTCTAGCCGATTCTTTATTAGAATCAGTAAGACAAGATGGTGGTGTATATGATTTCAAAAACATAATGGATCAATCAAACAACACAGGTGAGGTAATCGATAATAACATCGGAATCATTGATACTTTCGTTGAACCGGTTAAAGGTTTAGAAATTATCGTTCACAGAACAACTATCTTAAATACTGGAGAAATCCAAACAGGTAACTTTAGTTAATAAGATATATATAAAAAGAGATTAAAACAAATATTAAAAGATATGGCTTTACCACATTATTCACAAGATCAAACAAGTAAGAAGGGTAGACAATTCGAACCGGTTCAATCGAACTTATTTGAAGTGACTATTTTGCCTCCAGCTGGAGTGTCAGACTCACCTTTATTGCTACAACATGTTAATTCTATCAACGGATTAGAATTATACAAAGAAGCAGGTATGGTTGAACAAAAATACAAGTTCTCAAAGAGATCTTACGCTGGTATGCCAGATGATACTTCACTTACAGTTGGAGTTAACTTTTCTTTGAACTTGAACGATGCCAACCAAGCATACTTATACAAAACCATGAGACAATGGTATAATTTAGCTTACAATCCACAGACTGGAGAAATGGGCTTAAAGAAAGATTATACTGGGACTATAGTAATCGTACAATTTAACAGAGCTGGAGATATTTACAGAACTGTTACTTTAGAAGATTGCTGGATTTCTTCTGGACTTCCATTCACAACTGAATTAAGTTATGAAACGGCAGATGCACAGGCACTTGAAGTATCATGGAGATGTGATACTTTTAAAGAAGTTTTAGCATAGTACTTAAATAACAGGACGGCTCTATAAACTAGGGCTGTCCTTTTTTTATGAAACAAAAACATAATATAATGATATAATAATATGTCTGGCAAACTAACGAAAAAATTACAGGTTCTTTTATCTGAAGATGAAGTATCTACGATTAACAGAATTATCTTAAATGAAGCGATTGAAAACGGAGAAAGACCAATATCAGTGTCGGCATTTATAAGAGATTTAATAAGAAAAGAAATTAATAACAAAACCGATTTACAGAAAAGCTGGGATCGAAATAGAATAAAACAATTAAAATCCAAATAAAAAGCAATATGAGCGACAACAAAAACAATGAGGAGATTAACTTGGACGAACAATATAAATCTATTGTAGAGTCTGAAGAAAATTCTTCTAATTCTTCATCGGAACCACCGGTGGAACTGGGAAAAGTAGATATGTCTAGATTCCAACCTGAAGAGGCTAGGGAAGCAGACTTTCACTTAGGCTATCATGTAATTAATAAAGAAACTCTTCCATCTTCCGGAATGTTTTACTTGGCAGATGCAGAAATTTCAATAAGATCAGCAAAGGTTGCAGAAATTAGACATTTCTCAACAATGGACGAAACTAATATTTTAGACGTTGATGATAAATTAAATGCAATTTTAGAATCATGTACTAGAATAACATCTAAAACTAAAAGATTATCTTATAAGGATCTTTTGGAAGAAGACAGATTCTTCATCATTTTATCTATTAGAGATTTAACATTTCCAGAGGCTGAACAGGCATTAACAGTAAAGTACCAAGATAAAAAAGGTGCATCACATACTGCGAGTATCGAAAAGAAGTATTTTAAATATTTCACTATTCCAGAGGAACTTGATAAATATTATGATGTTCAAAAAAGAACTTTCTTAATTGAAACGAAATCTTTCGGTACTATTGAAATGAAACCACCTTCAATTGGTCTTATGCAAAAAGTTACTAAATATATTAAAGAAAAACAAGAACAAGGCCAACTTGCTGATCAATCTCTGATCCAGTTGATACCTTATTTACATTCTGATTGGAGAAGTTTCAATGAGAAGACAATCTTTAATTTTGAAGTGGAAATGAATGGATGGAATAATAGAAGATACGCACTAGTATATAAGCTAGCTGAAAAAATGAAAGTCGGAATTCAACCTGAAATGGTTATACCGCACGAAGACGAGGAGGTCTTCGTTCCGATTGGGTTTCGTGACGGAATCAAATCTATTTTCATTGTTCAAGATATCGCTGGAGAACTTCTTTAAAGTTAGGTTTTATATTTATAAAAACCTATCGATTCAACCTAGTGAAATTGAAAATATGGAATATTATGAATTCCATTATATTGTCAAGGAGCTAATTGAAATGATTAAAGCTGAAAACGAGCAGAACAAAGGCGAAAAAGACCAAGCAGATAGCACAATGTCTAGCATGAAAATGCCAAACTTAAAGATGCCATCTATGTCATTGCCTAAAATGTAAAGATTTAAAGAGGTCCCTGAATGGGACCTCTTTTTACTTAGATATATACTAAAAGAAAAACTATACTATTTTCAATGAAAAAACTTAAATCTTATAATAAATTCATAAATGAATCAATTATCAATGAATTCATTGATCCTATAACACTAACATTTGCACTAGCAGGTGTAGGTATTGCTTTCGGACCACAGATAATGTCTGCATATAGATCAAGAAAAATATCTAAGGCAGATATGGAAGATCTTTTAAAGATGTTAGCTAAGGCTAAAGCTAAGGCTAAGAAATATGAAAGACAGGGATTAGATCATGATGCAGCAGAGGCTCAGGCTGATGTAGATCATATCGAAGCAAGAATTGAAACTCTTAAAACAGATTTAAATTCTCACGAAGAAGTTATTAGCGATTACGAAAAAGATAAGAAAACTCAAAAAGAACTTGAGGCAGAATTAAAGGAATTAGACCCTTCTATTCTAAGAAAAGCTCTTTCTAATGCAAAGAAAGAAGCTTCCAAACTAAAATAAGTCACGATATACTAGATGGCAAATCAAAACACCGAAAAGGCGTTATTGGGATATGCAATAACCTCCAGTTCTTTATTACAGAAGATAGAGGCAATAGAGGGACAAGCTAGAGATTCAATATTTAGAATCGAGAGTATACTAGTTACAAGTCTTTCGGTTACACAAGGACTAGCTGCAAGCATCTCAGAAAATACAAAAACTCTTAAGGATATTAAGGAAATTCTACTCGAAAGGAGTGGTGCAGAGAATGCAAAATTTAAAGGAGGAGGAGACTTAACTAAAAAGCTATTAGGACTTGGTGGTCTTATAGCACTCGCAGGGTTCGGAGTATTTACTCTTTCTCTTGCATTTCAACAGGCGGGTAAAGTTACTCTGCCAATGATTGCTAACGGAATAGCAGTAATAGCTGCACTATATCCTATTTCTATATTAATGGGAGGAATTGTGAATAACCCTGAATCAGGTGGTTTATTTGCTAACATCAAGGTAATGAAAACATTTGCCATTACGATGGGTATGTCTATGCTTATGATGTATGTGATGTCACATGCTTTAGCAGGAATGGCTCCTGTAGGACCCGATAAATTAGTAACAGCCCTTGCAATTGGAGCAGTTATTTATCTAATGGGACAAACTTTCGTTCAATTAATTAAAGCATGGGAATTCTCAGGTATAATGAATTTCATGCTTAATAAGAACAACACAGATGACATTATGAAATCGATGCTATTAATGACAGTTCAGACTGTTATTATGGCAATTGCTATGAATTTAATGCCTAATGTAAAATATCAAACTGCAGTTAATTTCGTAATTATGGCAGCAGCTATGATTCCTCTTTCAGTTGCACTTGTAGCAATGAGATTTGCTCTACCTGCAATTCAAAAGATAAATGTCGCAACTATTGGTAAAATGGGTCTTGCTGTTGCGATGCTAGGTCTTGCCTTTATTCCAATTGCATGGGCTGCTAAGAAAATAGCAGGCATGGGAGTTACGCCTGAACAAATACAACAATTAACAATGATGGCATTGGCACTTGCGCCACTAGTTGCTGTTATAGGAATGATTACTGCAATAATTAATTTTGCAAAAGAAGGAAAAGCAAGTAAAAGTAATGGATTAGGTCCAACTACTTTATTGAAACAAGATAATTCCAGAAAGAGAAATCAAAAAATGGATATCAAGGGAATATTTATATTTGCTTTAAAGGCCGTTGTTATTCTAGGAGTTCTTTCACTTATGGGGTATGCTCTTTCTAAAGCAGGTCCTGGATTTATTGCAGGAACACAGGCAATGTCAAAGATTAATTACACAGAGATGATCAAAATGGTCGGATTTATAGGTATTACTCTATTGATTGGAGGATTTATTATTGGTAAGGTAGTTTCAATGATTAAAGGAAAAACTACATCTGATCCAGGTGTTCTTGGAAGTTTAGTAAAAGGTAAAAAATCAAAGGCAGGTAAATTATCTGTCAAGGACATGATAATGGCCGCTATAATTATGCCAATTATTGCGATAGGTATAGTTGCAACCGCACATATACTTAAGGAAATGCCAACGGATCTTCCAAAGCTCGGCATGGCATTTCTTGAATTTGCTGCTATATCAGGTTTAGCAATGATTATCTTCGGATTCGCACTTGGAAAAACACTAAGGACTCTTGGTAGAATTAGAAGAAAAACATTAAAAACAGCACTTGTCATCATACCTATCGTAGCATTTGGTATTCTGGCGACTGCATGGTTATTTGCAGCGCTACCATCGAACATGGACGCAATAGGAGCACCTAGTTTAGAATGGTCCGTTAAAGCCGGTCTAGCGATACTTGCATTTGGACTAACCGTAGCATTATTAACTAAAATTTCAGGAAAGGTAAAAGTAAAAGAAGCTGTCAAAGTATTATTAGTAATAGCGCTAGCAGCTCTATCTGTTTTAATGGTAGCATATGCATTCTCATTATTATCGGGAATAGAATATGGAGAACCGCCTCCGTTGGCATGGTCAATTGGAGTTGGTATCGCCCTATTTATAGTAGGTGGCGTAATTTTAGCCCTTGGTGCAATTGCAATCGCAGTAACACCTGTTGGTATATTATTAGGAGCTCTTACTGTATTAGTCGGTGCAGCTGTTCTTTATGCCGTTGCGTGGATATTTACACAGATTGGTAAAATAGACGGATTAGAATCTTCCGCTCAAAAAATAACCAATGTATTATTCATGCCGTTTAATGCAATGGTAACTTTATTTAAAAGATTCAAAGACGAAATAGGAATTGAAAACATGGGAGGCCTCGCATTAGGTCTAGTTCAATTAGGTGGTGGATTTATAGTATTAGCAGCTGCACTTGCGGGTTCTGGTGCTGCAAACATGTTTGGCTCCATGGCAGGAGCACTTGGATCTATTGCTGATGGGTTTACAAAGCTTATAGGTGGAACTGTTGAAATGAAACCTTCAGAACTATTAAAGTTCATGGTATTAAACGGTAAAAAACTTGAAGGAGTAGTTGGATATGTTGGGAAACTTGGAAAGTATTATGGTCAAATGGCGTCATCAGGTGAAGGCTTTATCATGGCTATAAAACCC